>OLIX01003520.1_pt1 | contig 10092 bp, 8 predicted proteins | sample 1601331 | NCBI WGS metagenome assembly OLIX01 (sample SAMEA2452120, study PRJEB22498) | human gut metagenome | biome: human feces; feature: human gut; material: feces | place: Australia | collected 2012 | reverse complement strand
GTGCTTGGCGGTTTGGTTGCCGGCCCTGCACTGGCAGTAGGCGGCGTGTTTATGGCGTCTAAAGCCAAAGAAGCTTTGTACGAAGCCGAAGAATATTACGATAAAGCAAGGGCATTTAAAGAACAGGCAAAAAACATTTGCAGCAATCTTTCTGCCATTGATGAAAGGGCAAAGCAAATAGATTTTGTGCTGAAAAAATTGGACGTTTACTTTAAACAATCGGTTGCAGGGCTTAGCGCTGTAACTTCCAACGGGCTTAACTGGAAAAATTACACTAATGAAGAAAAACAAATTGTTGGGGCAAGCGCGCAAATAGCCAAAACCATTAAAATAATTTTAGATACTTCTTTATTAAACGAAAAAGGCAATTTGCAAAAAGGCAAAGTTACAGCTGCCGTTAAGCTTGGCGAAGAAAGCCTTAAAAAATTAAGCACTTCTGCAAGCGATAAAGACGAAATTGAGTGGGAATTAGCAACTTCGGAAGAAAAAGTTAATAAATTTATGAATAAATGGGATTTGTAAATAACAAAGCAAAAGGATTTAAAATGCAAGCAGCCCATTTTAAATGTGATATGTGCGGTTTATGTTGCCGTAATTTAAAACTTTCTAAAGTTTATGCGCATTTGGACAGGGGCGACGGAACTTGCAGGCACTATGACGAACCAACGCATAAGTGCTTAATATATGCCAACAGGCCGGTAATATGCAATATAGAACGCTATTACCGGGAGCATTTGGCAAATGTTATTGATAAAAATAAATATTTTGCGTTAAATTATGAAGCCTGCAAAAAATTAAAACAAGGAGTGTTGCAAAATGAGTAATGGCGAAAGAATTATAGTAAAATTGGACCCGGATTATAATCCGACCGGCAAACCTATGCCGGATACCTTGCTGAAAAAAATTAAAGCAGACCCGGACTTTGCTAAGTTATCTGAAGAAGAACAAAAACAGGTAATAAATAAAGTTGAAAATATGGTAAAAGATGTAGAAGATGTTGAAAAATACGGCACTTTAAAAGAAAAACTTATAAAAGTTGCTGATTTAGAAGCCTTTTCTATTAACAAAAAAGCAGTTCCTTATGTTATATTATCAAAAAGTGGAATTGAATTGGAAGAAAAACCGGAGTATATTTCAGATGAGGTTGTAACGATAGCAATTTATGTTTCGCGAGTTCCTATGCAGAAAGAAGTGCCACACCAATTATTAAAAGAAGGCAGTCAAGTTAACGCTGGTCAATGTGTATTAGATTTAATGGCAGTTGATACGGATACTTTTGAAGATTATTTTATTGATGATGAACCTAAAATAGCAGTTATTACAGCACCTATTTCCGGTAAAGTTTTTAGTTTATGCAATTTAAGAAATTTTGCCAGAAAAGTTGATTGGAATGACGATTTATTTATAGTAAGTAGCATTCCGGATGATACCAGAGAGGCCGCTATTAAATGGTATAAAGAAACGACCGGTAAAGAACCAAAATATAAAACTAAAGAAGATAAAAAGAAAGAAGCAGCGACTAAAAAAGCGAATGTAGATAACTATCTTTCCAAATGGGATTTGTAAGCCGTAAAATTTAGTTTACAGGAGTGTTGCAAAATGAGTAATGGCGAAAGAATCATAGTAAAATTAGACCCAAATTATAACCCGACCGGTAAACCTATGCCTTCAGTGATGCTTGAAGAAATGAAAGCAGACCCTGATTTTGCGAAATTATCTGAAGAAGAACAAAAACAGGTAATCAGCAAAGTTGAAAGTATGATACAAGATGCAGAAGATGTTGTTAAATATGGTACTTTAAAAGAAAAGCTTATGAAAATGTCTGTAGTATGCAACTGGCGTAGTAATAAAAAAGGGGTTCCGTTTATTGCATTAGCGGATGAAATTGAATATACCTCAGATAGTGGTTTATTAAAGGATTGTATATTTAAAGAAGGCTGTGAAATTAATGCTGGTGATACTGTATTAATATTAGTAGCTGTGGATGCTGAGAATCAAAGTGATTTAGATTTAAATGGATCTTGTATATATCCAGATATAACACAGATTACAGCGCCTATTTCTGGTAAAGTTTTTAGTTTACGAAAGTTAAAAGTTTTATCTCAAGAAGCTGCATGGAATGAAGATTTATTTATTGTAAGCAGTATTCCTGATGATACCAGACACGAAGCGATTAAATGGTATAAAGAAACTACTGGTAAAAATCCTAAGTATAAGACAAAATACGACATAGAATTGAAAGCTGCTGAAGAAAAGAAAAATGTCGATAACTTCCTTTCCAAATGGGATTTGTAAGCCTTTCTATTTGTTCTGCGAATAAAATATTATGTAAACAAAAAAGATATAGCCCGGATTGGCTATATCTTTTTTGTTATTCTTGCATAAATGCAGTGCTTATTTTATTATGCTTAAAATAAATTGCAGTCAAAAACTCAATACACTAAAACACCGATAATACCGCTGATGAGCATGAGGCTGATGGCGCCGACTTTGCGGTAATAGTGCAGGTAAAACAGCACGGCCAGCACCGGTATGCCGATGGGGTTAAAGGTGCTGCTTTCACTGGTGGCATTGTCTATCGGGAAAACGGTAATATCCAAAAAGAAAATTACCGCCGTAATCATAAAGGCAATAACCGCCGGGCGGATGCCACACAACGCTTCTTTAACAAGGCGCGACTGGCTGAATTTTTCCAGCGAGCGGGCAACAAAATAAACGATAATAAACGAAGGAAGTGATACGCCGAGCGTGGCGATAAACGACCCCATAAACGCCGGTACAAAATCCGGACCGCACACGCGCGCCCCAACGTAGGTTGCAGTGTTGACGGCAATCGGCCCCGGCGTCATTTGCGAAATGGTAATAATACGCGCATATTCTGCTGCCGGAATCCACCCGTGTGCTAAAACCTCCTGCTGGATGACGCTGACCATGGCAAGACCGCCGCCGAAGGAGAACAGGCCGATTTTAAAGAACACAAAAAATAAATCCCAGTAAATGCCCATCATTCAGCCCTCCTTCCCAAAAGGCGGTAAGCGGCAATGGCGTACAGCGCCGCCGCGATAACGGTGGAGGCAATGCCAAAGCCCAAAACGTAAATTTCTGCAACGGAAATTAAAAGTATAGCCCACCCAAGTTTGTTGCTGACGGAAGAAGCAAACATTTTTTTGGTGGCAACTACCAAAAGCACGGTAATAGCGGCGTTAACTCCGGCGAAGAATTTTAAAATATAAGTGTTGCTGTCCAGTCCGCTGGAGGCAAACAGCATGGCAATGGCAAAAATAATTAAAAACGAAGGCAGCACTACGCCGATGGTGCAGACAAGCGCGCCCATAATTCCCGCCAGGCGGTAGCCTAAAAAAGTGGCGGAGTTAACGGCAATAACGCCCGGCAGCGATTGTGCAATCGCCAGCACGTCGGTAATGTCCTTATCGTCAATCCAGCCCTGGCGTTCAACAAATTCGTCGCGGATTAAGGGAATCATGGCAAGGCCGCCGCCGATGGTGAACAGCCCTATTTTAAAAAACACATTAAACATGTGCAGGTAGCTTACTTGTTTTTGCTGCATATCAACACTTCTTTCCCAAAACATAATTAACAAGTGATAAATATATTATCTCTTAAATATGCAGGCTTGGCAAGTTAAATTGTGGATATGTTTAATTTATATTATGTCTTTGATTAAAGGTCTATATTTTTAATTTACTTTTTATTCATGTTACTTTTTATAACTAAAAAGTAACAAAAAAGTTTTTGCTCCAGCAAAAAATAAACGGCAAATGCATCAAATAAGCTGGCACTTGCAGCGCCTGCGGAACTCGTTTGCTGCGCAAACTCAAACATCCTCGGCAAATGCTGCAAGTGCTTTAATTGTGGTTTGCCTATTTTTTGAATGTCGCGGCTCCGCTCAAATTCGTACTTTGGTAACTTTTTACTACATATAGTAATGTTTTCGTAGTTTTAAGCAATATACTAATATAAGTTATATATTTTTGAAAAAATCAGTTGCAAAGTATTATACAAAGGCAGAATAACCTGCATTAAGCTCATAAAAAGTATGATACTGTACAAATCGCGGTATTGGATTTTTAGCAATATTTACTGAAAAACAACTGCAAAAATCGTGTTTTAGCGAAGCGAATCTCGTATTTTTGTAGTTGTTATACTAAATTGTTGCGTTAAAAAATCCGTAGCCGCGAAACTTTCTTGGTTCGTTCTTTGGTTACAAAGAATGAACATGAGTAATAGAGTAAATTAGTATATAATAAAGTAAATTCAAAGATGTAAAGTAAGAAATAGCACTCTATTGTTTGACAATAATTAAAAATCCATTATAATATAAAGAAAGAGGGATAATCCGGTAGTCGCGTGTCGGTTCTCTCCTCGAAATCAAAGATTACTTGAAAGAAAGACCGGCTTCGACCATAGCTGGTCTTATTTCATTTTACGCTGTTATTTGCGTATCGAAATAATGATAGCAACGAGCGTTCCAAAAGCAATCATTAAAGAAAGCGATTCGTATGTTGTCATTGCTATCACCTCCCTGAAAGAAGGAGGAACCAACCTATCGGATTATCCCATGCAAAATAGTATAGCAGATGAATATGTAAAAATAAACCCCTGAAAAAATTTTTCAGGGGTTTGTGTGTCTTAATATTTTTGTATTTCTATATCCACCGATGTGCGCCATTTTAAAATAAGCGCAACGATAAGGCTTAACACAAATGTCGCTGCAAAAAAGTACAGCGTTGCTGTGTAGCCGCTGGTGGTTTCGCGCATATAGGATAACAGCAGCGGCCCGGCAATACCTGCCAGCCCCCACGCCGTTAAAATTTTGCCGTGGATGGCGCTTAATTCTTTCGTTCAGAACAAATCGCTTAAATACGCCGGCATGCACGAAAAGCCGCCGCCGTAGCAGGAAATAATTACAAATACCAAAATCTGAAACAGCAGGGCATTAGCTGTTTGCGCCAGCAGGTAAAAAGCTGCAATTTCGATAATGAAAAACAAAACATATACGCTGCGCCTGCCGATATAATCGGAAACAGTGGACCAGGCAATGCGCCCGCCGCCGTTAATCAGCCCGATAATGCCAACCATGGAAGCTGCTGCTTCCGGAGTCATGCCTGCAACCTCCTGCGCCATGGGAGAAGCAACTGCCAAAAGCCCGATGCCGCAAGTGATGTTGGTAAAGAATATCCACCACAGTGCGTAAAACTGCCAGGTTTTAAGCGCCTGCGCAGCAGTATAGCTTTTGGGCTGCAAAAGTGTGGTGTAGCCGCTTTTTGCTTGCTGCTCCTGCGGCTGTGTTTTGGGCGGCTCTAAGTACGAGGCGGAAAGCACCATAATTACCATGTAGGCTGCGCCCAGAATAATAAAGTTTTGCATAAGCCCGTAGGCCGCAACAAGGTGCTGCATTAACGGCCCGGCAATTAAACTTGCAAAGCCAAAGCCCATAATGGCAAGCCCGGTGGCAAAGCCGCGGTTATTGGGAAACCATTTAACCAAAGTTGATACCGGGGTTATATAGCCAACGCCCAGCCCGATGCCGCCGATAAAACCGTAAAACAAATACAGCAGTGCAAGGCTTTTTAAATGTACGGCAAGGGCAGTGCCAAGCATGCCGGTGCCAAAAAACAGTGCGCTGGTAAACCCGCTTCTGCGCGGGCCGTGTTTTTCTACAAAGCCGCCTAAAAAACCGGCGGAAAGCCCTAAAAACAAAATTGCAATGGAAAAAGCCCACGTTGTTTCCTGCAAGGTAAAGCCAAGTTCCGCCATAATGGGGCGGGTAAGTACGCTCCATGCATAAACGCTGCCGATGGAAATGTGGATGCCTACTGCTGCCAGTGCTATAAGCCATCTGTTTTTCATGATAAAATCTCCTTTACTGTGCAACGAAGGAGAGAAACATCCGGATAAAAAAGCCGTCCGGGCATTTCTCTCTGCCCAGACGGCCGGCTAATCTTACAGCAGCGCGGTCCACGTGGTTAGTTCCACTTATATCCGTCAGTTCCGCGTCGCCTATACAATTGAATAAATTAATTATATCAGCCACGGCTTTTTTGTCAAGCAAATCTGCGCATAAGCCGGGCGATTTTGTTTTTGGCGCTGATTTGTGTTAAGATATAAACATACTTGTGAGCGAGGTAAGATTATGATTTTAAGTGCAGAAAATTTAAGCCATAGCTATGGCGTAAGAACTTTGTTTAAAAATATCAGTTTTAATATAGAAGAAGGCGACAAAATAGGCGTTATCGGTGTTAACGGCACGGGCAAAAGTACGCTGCTGCGTGATATAGCCACCGGCGAGCCAGGCGAAGGCAAGATTACCAAAAACGGCACCTGCGTAATTGAATATTTGCCGCAGGACCCTGCTTTTGACCCTGACGCAACGGTGCTGGAGCAGGTGTTCAGGGGTGAATCGCCTCAGCTTGACGTTGTGCGCCGTTATGAAGAAGCAGTACAGCAGGCAGCGGCAGAGCCGGAAAATAAAGCCGCGCGCCAGAAGCTGCTTGCCCTGCAGCAGGAGATGGACAGCAAATTTGCCTGGCAGATGGAAAGCGAAGCCAAAGCAGTTTTGGATAAACTTGGCATTACCGATTTGCAGCAGCCGATGAAAGAATTAAGCGGCGGGCAGCGCAAACGCGTGGCTTTGGCCGGTGTTTTGGTGCGCCCCAGCGACCTTTTGATTTTGGATGAACCTACCAACCACATGGACAACGAAACCGTTGCCTGGCTGGAAGAAGTTTTGCAGAAACGCAAGGGTGCGCTTTTAATGGTTACGCACGACCGCTATTTTTTTGACCGCGTTGTAAACCGCACTTTGGAAATTGACGGCGGCGAGGGCTATTTATATACAGGCAATTACAGTTTGTTTTTGCAAAAGCGCGAAGAACGCCGCATTGCGGCAGCCGGGGCAGCGCAGCGCTTGCGCAACGTGTACAGGCGCGAACTGGCGTGGATAAGCCGCGGGGCGGAAGCACGCCGTACCAAAAGCAAAGAGCGCATTGAGCGTTTTAATGAATTGAAAAAAGAAGTAAATAACATCAAAACCGAGCAGCAGCTGGAAATTTCTTCCGTTGGCTCGCGCCTTGGCAAAACCATTATTGAGTGTGAGTACATCGGGCTGGATTACGGCGGGAAAACCTATATTGATGATTTTAATTACGTGCTGCTCCGCAATGACCGAATTGGCATTGTTGGCCCTAACGGCAGCGGCAAAAGCAGCTTGATGGATATTATCGCCGGGAGGCTTGCGCCGACACGCGGCACCGTTAAGGTTGGGCAAACCGTAAAAATTGGTTATTTTGCCCAGCACAGCGAGTTTAAGGATGCCGACTGCCGTGTTTTGGAATATATAAAAAACGTCAGCGATTATATTGAAACCGCAGACGGCACGCGCATAACTGCAGCGCAGATGCTGGAACGCTTCTTGTTCCCGCCGGAGCTGCAATGGGTGCCGGTAAGCAGATTAAGCGGCGGCGAAAAGCGCCGTTTGTACCTTTTGAGCGTTTTAATGAGCGCGCCTAACGTGCTTATACTGGACGAACCTACCAATGACCTCGACATACCGACGCTTTCGGTACTGGAGGACTACCTTGATACCTTTAACGGTGCGGTTATTGCCGTATCGCACGACCGCTATTTTTTAGACAGGTTTGCCGGTAAAATTTTTGCTTTTATGGGCGGCGGTGAAGTGCGCCAGTTTATTGGCGATTACAGCCGTTACGAACAGGCCCGCACCGAAGCGCAGAACATCGCGCGACAGCAGGAACGCGCACAGAGCATGGTTAAACCGCAGCAGCGCGAGGAAAAGCAGCGCGCGCCTAAAATGACTTATAAGGAAAAGGTGGAATACGAGCAGATAGAGCAGGTTATTGCGCAAGCAGAAGCAGAACTGAAAATGACGGAAATGGAAATTAACGCCTGCGGCACGGACTTTGTAAAACTTACGGAGCTTACTGCCAAGCAGCAGGAGCTTACGCAGCGCATCAGCGATTTAACCGACCGCTGGGCGTATCTTGAAGAACTTGCCGAAGCGGAAGCGGCAAAATAGAAAGGAAGTTTATGTTAGACAAAAAGAATGCGGTGCGCCTTAGGCGGCTGCTGGACGTAATGATACCCATTTTAATAACGCAGACGGCCATTATGGCAATGAATTTCTGCGATTCGGCCATGAGCGGGCATGCCGGAGCGGTACACCTTGCGGGCACTGCCATCGGCGGCAATTTGTGGATGCCTGTAATGGCATCGCTGAACGGTATTTTGCTTGGCTCCATGCCGATAATTGCCCATCTTTTGGGCAGGGGCGAGCGGCAGAATATCGGCAGGGTAGTGCGCCATACCATGCTGCTGGCAACGGCGTTTTCACTGCTGCTGCTGGTTGCAGGCGTGCTGTTTTTAGACAGGATGCTGGGAACCTTTGGGCTTGAGCCGCAGGTTCACTATATTGCCAAAATGTATATCGCCGCTATCGGCGTGGGCGTGCTGCCGTTCTTTTTATCCACGGCGCTGCGTGCACTGGTAGATACCAGCGGATACGCGGGCATTACCATGAAAATTTACCTTTTGGCGCTGCCGGTAAACGCATTTTTAAACTACTGCCTTATTTTCGGCAAATTCGGCGCCCCGGCGCTGGGCGGCATTGGCGCTGGCCTTGCAACCGGTATTACCTACTGGCTGGAATTTTTTATCTTCGTGTGGGTAGTGCATAAGCTGCCTGCATTTGCGCCCCTGCGCATTTTTACCGACAAGTTTAAGTTTGATATGGCGCAGCTGCGCGAAAACCTGTCGCTTGGCGTGCCCATGGGCATGGCAATTTTTATGGAAGCGAGTATTTTCGGCGTTATAGCCATTTTTATTGCCAAGTTCGGCACGGTTATTATTGCGGCGCATCAGGCGGCAATGAGTTTTACTTCGCTGCTTTACATGGTGCCGCTCAGTTTTTCCATGTCGCTGACCATTGTTGTAGGCGTTGAAGCAGGTGCCCGCCGTTTCGGCGAAGCGCTGCGCTACAGTTTGCTCGGCATTGCCTGCAATATTACGGTGGCAGTGCTGCTGACGATTTTTGTATTATTCGACCGTGAATTTATTGCCGGGCTGTACACTTCGGAGCCTGTAATTATCAGGCAGACCATAGGCTTTTTGTTCTACGCCATGTTCTTTCAGGTTATGGACGCTACTGCCGCACCGATTCAGGGCATTTTGCGCGGCTATAAAGACGTTAAGGCAACCTTTTGGGCGGGGCTGGCAGCCTACTGGCTGATTTGCCTGCCTTTGGGCTGTTATTTTGATTATTATATGCACTTTGGCCCTTCATCTTACTGGCTGAGCCTTGACATAGGGCTTTTATGCGCGGTACTGTTCCTGGGCGGGCGCTTTTTGTATCTGCAGCGAAAAATAAGACGCGACGGCGGATTGTGAATTTTTGGTAGAGGCTTTGTATTAAGTTAGTGCTTTTAATTTACTTTAGTGTTCATTTTGTTTGCGTTTTTGTATGAAGAATAGTGCTTTTTAATTTTTACTTTTCTATTCATGCCGATTCTTTTGAGCGACCAAAAGAACCGGCGAAGAAAAGTCGCGCGGCTAGTCGGATTTTTTTCTGCAAGCATGTTTGCCTAAAAACGGCAAAAATTGCGGAACTCGCTGCGCTCAAACACCTTATTTTTGCCGTTTTTCTTAGCAAATCTTGCTAAAATCCGATGCCGCGTACTGCCGTGTGTAGCACTTTATTGCTTTTTACTAAAAGGTAAACTCACATCGTAGAATAACAGGCTGCTGAAAAATTTGGAATAGTGTAATTAAAATGAAAAAGTTGCCAAAGTACGAATTTGGGCGGAGCCGCGACTTTCAAAAAATCAGCGTAGGCTTAAAATAAAAAGGCACTTGTAGCATTCGCTGCAGGGTGTTTGAGCTTGCGTAGCAAGCGAGTTCCCGCAGGCGCTGCAAGTGGCATGCTTCTTTGATACGGAGCGGTTAAATTTTTTGAGGAGCGAAGGCTTTTTGGTTACTTTTTAGCCTATAAAAAGTAACATGAATGAGAAAGAATGAGTTAAAAGTAGTAAAGTAACTACAAAGACGAATACTTTTAAG
>OLIX01003519.1_pt1 | contig 10093 bp, 7 predicted proteins | sample 1601331 | NCBI WGS metagenome assembly OLIX01 (sample SAMEA2452120, study PRJEB22498) | human gut metagenome | biome: human feces; feature: human gut; material: feces | place: Australia | collected 2012 | reverse complement strand
CTCGGCAACGGCATGGACCCGGCCGAGATCATCAACGAATTCGGCGCCGATATGCTGCGCCTGTGGGCGGGCAGCGCCGATTACCACGCCGATATGCGCTGCTCGAAGGAGATCTTCAAGCAGCTGTCTCAGAGCTACCTGAAGTTCCGCAACACCGCCCGGTACTGCCTTGGCAACCTGAACGAGTTCGACCCCGACAATCTGGTTGCCCCCAAGGACATGGAGGAGCTGGATCGCTGGGCGCTGACCCGTCTGGACGCGCTGGTGCAGGTCTGCCGCAAGGCTTACGACAACTACGAGTTCCATGTGGTGTCCCACGCCATCAACGATTTCTGCGTTGTGGAGCTGTCCTCCTTCTATCTGGACATCATCAAGTCTCTACTGCGAGGAAAAGGACGGCCTGCGCCGCCGCTCCGCCCAAAGCGCTCTGTTCCTGATTCTGGACGCCATGGCGAAGCTGTTCGCCCCCATTCTGGCCTTCACCTGCGACGAGATCTGGCAGTCCATGCCTCATCGCGCCAGTGATGACGCCCGGAATGTCCTGCTGAACCAGATGCCCGAGGGCTTCGCCCAGTACGCGCTGGAAGACGCCGCCATGGAAAAGTGGGACGTGGTCATGAAGCTGCGTCAGGACGTCAACGGCGTTCTGGAAAAGGCGCGTGCCGACAAGCGTATCGGCAAGGCGCTGGAAGCCCACGTCACTCTGGCGACGGAGGACGCCGCCATCCGCTCCGCCTGCGAGGGCGTGAATCTGGCCGAGGTGTGCATCGTCTCCGACTGCGTCTGGGCGCAGCCCGAGGAAGGCGCTGAGGTTGGCACAGGCGTCAACTATCCGAACCTGACCATTGGCGTATCCGAGGCCAAGGGCACCAAGTGCCCCCGCTGCTGGATGCACAGCCAGCAGGCAAACGCCGAGGGCCTGTGCCCCCGCTGCGCCGCCGTCGTGGCAAAAATGGACGTAGAATTCTGATTTTTCCCAAAAAAGCTCTAAAATGTTGCTGTTCGGGAGCGGGAAATCCGCTCCCGAACTTTTTCCAAAAAGCCGCACGAAAAAGCTTGACAAATCGACTTTCCGTGCTATAATAAGCGTGTTCGGTTCGAGACGCCGGTATAGCTCAGTTGGTAGAGCAACTGATTTGTAATCAGTAGGTCGGGGGTTCGAGTCCGTCTACCGGCTCCATCAGAACCGGCGCGTTTCTTGAGCCAGAAACCGAACGAACAAAATATGGGGGAGTTCCCGAGTGGCCAAAGGGGACAGACTGTAAATCTGCTGCGTTTCGCTTCGATGGTTCGAATCCGTCCTCCCCCACCAATCAATCCCAGAGCCGTAACGGTTCTGGGATTTTTTGCTGCGTTTATCGGTATCGTTGGCACCTTTGTTCTTTCTCAGTCGGTTTTGGTTGCAATCCCGCTCCGGCTGTGTTATACTGGACGGGTATAAGCTCATAATATGGTTGAGCGTCTCTACCAACCGCCGTAAATGGTTGACTGCAAAATTATACGTTGTGAGGTAGTCATGAATTACGATGTGATCATTGTCGGCGCGGGGCCCGGCGGTATCTTTTCCGCCTATGAGCTGACCCGGCTGCGCCCTGAACTGAAGGTCGCCGTCTTTGAGGCCGGACACCCGCTGAAAAACCGCAAATGTCCCATTGACGGTGTCCGGGTCAAGTCCTGCATTGCCTGCAAAAGCTGCTCTATCATGAGCGGATTCGGCGGCGCGGGCGCTTTTTCCGACGGAAAATACAACATTACCAACGATTTTGGCGGTACGCTTTACGAGTATCTCGGCAAGGCAAAAGCGCTGGAGCTGATGCGCTACGTTGACCAGATCAACATGGCCTACGGCGGCGAAGGCACCAAGCTCTATTCCACCGCCGGTACAAAATTCAAAAAGCTGTGTATGCAGAACGATCTGCATCTGCTGGACGCCTCTGTGCGCCACCTCGGCACCGACATCAACTACGTGGTGCTGGAAAATCTCTACGCCTACCTGAAAGAAAAGGTCACGTTTTACTTCGACACGCCGGTGGAATCCGTAGCCGCTGTGGACGGCGGGTATCAGGTCACCTGCAAAGCCGGGAGCTTTTCGTGCAGCCAGTGCGTGATTTCCGTGGGGCGCAGCGGCAGCAAATGGATGGAGTCCGTCTGCCGTGACATGGACATTCCCACCAAGTCCAACCGTGTGGATATCGGCGTCCGGGTGGAACTTCCCGCAGAAATTTTCTCCCACCTCACCGACGAGCTGTATGAAAGCAAGATCGTCTACCGCACCGAGAAGTTCCAGGACCGGGTGCGCACCTTCTGCATGAACCCCAAGGGCGCGGTGGTCAACGAAAACACCAACGGCATCATCACCGTCAACGGCCACAGTTACGAAGACCCCGCCCGCCAGACCTCCAACACCAATTTTGCCCTGCTGGTGGCAAAGCACTTTTCCGAACCCTTCAAGGATTCCAACGGCTACGGCGAGTCCATTGCCCGCCTCAGCAACATGCTGGGCGGCGGCGTCATCGTCCAGCGCTTCGGCGACCTGATCCGTGGGCAGCGGTCTACCCCCAAGCGCATTGCGGAGTCCTTCGTCACCCCCACGCTGGACGCGACACCCGGCGACTTAAGTCTGGTGCTGCCCAAGCGAATTCTGGACGGCATCATCGAAATGCTCTACGCCCTGGATAAGGTCGCCCCCGGCACCGTCAACGACGACACCCTGCTCTACGGCGTGGAGGTCAAATTCTACAATATGGAAGTGGCGGTGGATGAACATTTGCAGACCCGGTATCCGGGGCTGTACGTCATCGGCGACGGCAGCGGCATCACCCATTCCCTGTCCCACGCTTCCGCCAGCGGCGTCGCCGTGGCGCGGAGAATCGCAGAACATATATTATAAGGAGGGCGGATACCATGAAAGCACTGGCCTATTACGATGGCAAAATCGGCGCACCCGAGGAACTGACAGTCCCCTTCTATGACCGCGCCCACTTCTTCGGCGACGGCTGCTACGACGCCGCCATGGCAGCGGGCGGCACCATTTTCCTGCTGGAAGACCATCTGGACCGATTTTACGCCAGCGCCCGGCTGCTGGATATCCATATTCCCATGGAAAAGCAGGCACTGGGCGAGCTTCTCACCCAGCTGGCACGGCAGGTGGAGGGCGAAAGCTGCTTCGTGTACTGGCAGGTAAGCCGGGGCGTGGAGCCGCGGAGCCACACCTATGCCGAAAATCTGCCCGGCAAACTGTGGGTGCTGGTTCGTCCTCAGGTCATCCCCAACCCCAATATCCCCATCCGTCTGAACGACGAGGAGGACACCCGCTTCTTCCACTGCAACATCAAATCCCTGAATCTGCTCTGCAATGTGATGACCGCCCAGCGGGCGCACCGCGCCGGGTGCACGGAGACCGTGTTCCACCGGGGTGAGATCGTCACCGAATGCGCCCACTCCAACATTTCCGTCCTGAAGGACGGAGTTCTGTACTCTCATCCCAACGACGAGTTCATCCTCCGGGGCATCGCCAAGAGCCACATGATCCGGGTTTGTTACCGGCTGGATATCCCCGTGCTGGAAAAGCCCTTCACGATGGATTTTTTGAAATCCGCCGATGAAATTATTGTAACCTCCACCACCAAGTTCTGCCTTTCCGCCGATACGCTGAACGGTCAGAGCGTGGGCGGGAAGGACGCTGCCGTCCGCATCGCCATCCAGAACGCGGTCATGCAGGACTTCCGGGACTGCACAGGCTATGCAGGGCAATGGAATTAATTGAAAAAAGTCACCTGCCGCAACTGCTTTGCGCGCACGCCGGTACATCGGCGTGCGCCCTTTTGTAATGTCGCTCAAGGACGTTTGCTTTTGCTGTATGAACACTTTTTTATGTTTTCTGTTACAAAAATTCGCGAATTTATCGAGACATATCATGAAATCTGCTACTTTACTTGAGACGGAAAATGTGATAAACTATTACCATTCTTTTAAATTTTGAATTTTCCAATTCTGGAAATTTCATTTTGAGGCAAACACCCCCACCGTCTCCTGTAATATGGCGTCCGCCATTTTATAGGCTGTCTCCCGGTGCTGTTTTAGACCGACGCTATGGAAGAAGCATCGGAGAAAATCGCTTCGGGGATCGCCCGTACCGACTGCTTTTCAAAGCAGAAATTAAGAAAGGAATGATCACTATGCAAACCATGAAACGACTTCTCGCCTTCGCCCTGGCTCTGACCATGGTCTTCGCGCTGGCAGCCTGCGGCGGCAAATCCGGCACCACCGACAGCACAGCGACAGCCGGCACCACCCCCACTGCGGCTGCCGTGACCGAGAACGCAGTTTACAGAACGCTGTACGCCTCCGAAGTCACTACGCTGAACTATCTGATCACCGGCCAGACCAACGAGCTGAACATCGCCGCCAACGTGGTGGATTGCCTGGTGGAATACGACTCCTACGGCAATGTAGAGCCTGCTCTGGCTGCCAGCTGGGAGCAGAATGAGGACGCCACCGTCTGGACCTTCCACATCCGTGAGGGTGTGAACTGGGTCGATAAGGACGGCAAGGTTGTTGCCCCCGTCACCGCCAATGACTGGGTTTCTTCCGCCCACTACGCCTGTGACGCCAACAACGATTCCGACACCTTCTATACCATGAGCGGCGTCATCGCGGGCGCCGATGCCTACTATGACTGGACTGCCTATCAGATGGCTCTGCCCGATGCCACCGACGGCACCGATGAAAATGGCAACGCCGTAAAGTTCATCACCAACGAGGATGGCGAGCAGGAAATCCTGGAGGAAGTCCCCGAGGCTTCCATTGACGACATCGGCGTCAAGGCTGTGGACGACTACACCCTGGAGTTCACGCTGGAATCCTCCCGCCCCTACTTCCTGTCCATGGTTTCCTTCGGCCCCTATATGCCCGTGTACGGTCCTTTCCTGGCTGAATGCGGCAGCAAGTTCGGCACCGACAACAGCACCCTGCTGTACTGCGGCGCGTTCATCCTGTCCACCTACGAGCCTCAGCAGCAGCGCGTTCTGACCAAGAACCCCACCTACTGGGATAAGGACAATGTGTTCCTGGATGCCATCCAGATGACCTACAACGCCGAAGCCTCCTCCATCGCCACCACCATGTACCAGTCCGGCGAGGTCGATCAGGCGGATATTTCCTCCGACCTGCTGTCCGCCATGATGGCTGACCCCAACACCAAGGATCTGATCCATCCCTCCCGTGCCGATACCTCCTACGCTTACTGGTATCTGTTCAACTTTGACCCCAACTTCGACGCCGAGTACGAACCCGAAAACTGGAAGCTGGCCGTGAACAATGAGAACTTCCGGAAGTCCATCGTCCACGCCTTCAACCGGATGCCCGCTCTGGCCACCAGCGACCGCATTGACCCCGAGTCCCTGAAGAACAACACCATCACCCCCAACGCCTTTGCCTCCGCTTCCAAGGACTACACCTACTACGAAGGTCTGGCCGCCTACACCGATGGCGACAACTTCGACGAGGCTCTTGCCGAGGAATACAAGACGACCGCCATTGAGGAGCTGACCGCCGTCGGCGCTACCTTCCCCATCAAGATGCTCATGTGCTACAACCCCACCTCCGCCAACTGGGCGCAGGAGTGCCAGGTCGTGGAGCAGCAGATCGAGAACGTTCTGGGCGCCGACTATGTGGACATCATCATCCAGGCAGGTCCTGAGACCGGTTTCCTTGGCGCTATCCGCCGCACCGGCAACTACGCCTTCATGAAGTGCAACTGGGGCGCTGACTACGCCGACCCCGAGACCTGGACCGACCCCTTCTCCACGGATTCCAGCTACAGCTTCATCTTCAAGAGCACCGACCCCGAAACCCAGGCTCTGTATGCCGAGTACACCGAGCTGGTGGATGCCGCCAAGGCCATTACCGACGACATGGACGCCCGGTATTCCGCCTTTGCCAAGGCCGAGGCGTTCCTGCTGGATCACGCCTTTGCCGTCCCCTTCTCCATCAGCAACCGCAGCTATCAGATGTGCAATCTGAACGTTTTTGAAGGACAGTACGCCTCCTTCGGCTTGGCCAATCAGCGCTACAAGGATCAGCACCTGTATGACACCTCCATGGGTCTGGAGGAATATCAGGCCGCTTACGCCGAGTGGCAGTCCAAGAAGGCCGGTTAAGATTTAAGTTTTCATTTTGGCAGTTTATCACGAGAGAAGCCCTCATTTGGGGGCTTCTCTCAAAGCCGCATATATACGGTATTGCTCCACAGGCAATTTTTCGGAGCCTGTACCGGTGCTGCTACGGCGAAAGCAGCAGCGGTATCGGCTCTGATGCCAGTTTCGTTAAAACGGTTAAAAACCGTTTTAGCATGCCGTTTTCCAAACGGCCAGCGGCGCAGCCGCAGAAAAGAAAGTCCATACATTTTCTGCCGCCTATGGCGGCCATCCACATCAGTGGATAAATAAAATGGTTTTACCATTTTATTGGGAAATCGTATGAAGGGAGAAAAACCCCAGGAGGACATCATATGGCCAGATATATAACCAAGCGCGTTCTGCGCTCCCTCATCACCATGTTTATCATTATCACGATCCTCTTTGCCCTGCTGCGGCTGATGCCCGTGGAAGGGTATTTCGAAAATTACGATAAAATGAGCTCCACCCAGATTCAGGTCAAGCTTCAGGCCCTTGGCGTGACCGCTCCCCTGCCCACCCAGCTGGTGCGCTTTTATAAGCAGATACTCCACGGCGATCTGGGAGAATCCAACGTCTACCGGAAAGGCGTCGCCATTACCGAGATCATTGCCGAGAAAATCCCCATCTCTCTGGAGTTGGGACTGATCTCCCTGTGCATTGCTCTCGCGCTGGGTCTTCCTCTGGGTGTCATCATGGCGCGAAGCACCCGTACCCGCTTCAAGATCGGCGACCGGCTGGGCACGGTGTTCATCGTGCTGGTGCAGGCCATGCCCTCGGCGGTGTATCACATTCTGATCCAGTTCCTCGGTTCCCAGACCTATGTCGGCAAGGACGTGCTGGGGCTTCCCATGCTGTTTGACGCCGCCAACCCCAAGAGCTATATTCTGCCCGTCATCTCCCTGTCCATCGGCAACATCGCCTATTATGCCATGTGGCTGCGGCGGTACATGGTGGACGAGTCCAATAAGGACTATATCCGTCTGGCCCGGGCGAAGGGCGTGCCAAACGGCAAAATCTCCTTCCGGCACGTGTTCCGCAATGCCTTTGTGCCGCTGGTACAGTACATCCCCAACTCCATTCTGTTTACCCTGATGGGTTCACTCTATGTGGAATCCCTGTACTCCGTCCCCGGCATGGGCGGCCTGCTGGTCACGGCCATCAAGCGTCAGGATAATACCTTGGTACAGGCGCTGGTGCTGATTTACGCAGTAATTTCCATTCTGGGTCTGCTTTTCGGCGACATTCTCATGGGAATCGTCGATCCCCGGATCAGCTTTGCCAAGAAGGAGGGTTCCCGCTGATGAAACGTCTAGGATTTCACACCCTGCGCGACAAGGCCACCGACACGCTGGGCGACAAGCTCTCCCGGCAGCTTCAGGAGGATGTCGCGCCGAAAATGAGCGACGAGGAAGCCTTCTCCTTTGCCGAATTCAACGCCGAGGACGCGGAGCGGGGCGGCTATTCCGATTATTCCTACTGGAAATCCACCCTCCGTGCGTTTTTCCAGAATAAGATCGCGGTCTTTTTCCTGTTCGTCATGGTGGCGGTGCTGCTGTTCACCTTTATTCAGCCCTACCTCCCCGGTCAGAAGGATCCCATTCTCATTCACAACGACCAGTGGGGTCTGCCTCTGAACAATATTCCCCCCAGCAAAGAATTCTGGTTCGGAACAAACTCTATCGGCCAGGATCTCTGGGCGCGTATCTGGGCGGGCACCCGCACTTCCCTGTTCATCGGCTTCTCTGTCGCTTTTGTGGAGGCCGTGGTGGGCATCCTCGTGGGCGTGCTGTGGGGCTATGTCCGCAAGCTGGACTTCTTCTTTACCGAGCTGTATAACGTTCTGGACAACATTCCCCAGACGCTGCTGCTGATTCTGATTTCCTACGTCCTGAAGCCTGGCGTTTCCACCATCGTGTTCGCCCTGTCCTTAACGGGCTGGCTGGGCATGGCGCGGTTCATCCGCAACCAGATCATCATTATCCGCGACCGGGACTATAACCTTGCCTCCCGGTGTCTGGGCATTTCCACCGGGCGTATCATCGTCAAGAACCTGCTGCCCTATATGGTGTCCGTCATCACCATGCGCATGGCGCTTGCCATTCCCTCCGCCATCGGCAACGAGGTGTTCGTCACCTACATCGGCATCGGCCTTCCTGTGGACACGCCGTCTCTGGGCAATCTGATTCAGACCGGACGGTCGCTGATGACCGTGGCATCCCTGCGCTACCAGCTGTTCTTCCCCGTAGCCGTGCTGGTGGTCATCACCGTTTCTTTCTACATCATCGGCAACGCCTTCGCCGACGCCGCCGACCCCAAGAATCACGTCAGATAAGGAGAGATTACAATGGAAGATAAAAAAGTTGTTCTCTCCGTTCAGGATCTGAACGTGAAATTCACCCTCCGCGGTCAGATCCTCCACGCCATCCGGGGCATTTCGCTGGACGTGTATCAGGGCGAAAGCCTTGCCATCGTGGGTGAATCCGGCTCCGGTAAGTCCGTATTCGTCAAATGCGCCATGGGTCTTCTGGACGCCAACGGCTACATCGACGGCGGCTCCATCCTCTATAACGGCATGGACTTAACCAAATTCCAGACCGACAAGGACTGGCTGAAAATCCGGGGCAAGAAGATTGCCATGGTGTTTCAGGACCCCATGACCTCCCTGAACCCTCTGAAAACCATCGGCAAGCAGATTCAGGAGGCCGTGGAGCTGCATCAGGGTCTGAAAGGCAAAGATGCCTACAAGGCCGTGCTGGAAGTGCTGAGCGACGTGGGCATTGACGACCCTGAGCGGCGCTACAAGCAGTATCCCCACGAATTTTCCGGCGGTATGCGCCAGCGGGTGGTCATCGCCATCGCCGTCGCCTGCCGTCCGCAAATTCTCATCTGCGACGAGCCGACCACCGCTCTGGACGTGACCATTCAGGCGCAGATTCTGGAGCTGATCAAGGCCATGCAGAAAAAGTATGACCTCACTACCATCTACATCACCCATGACCTTGGCGTGGTGGCCAATGTGGCCGACCGCATCGCCGTCATGTATGCGGGCGACATCGTGGAGCTTGGCACCTGCGACGAGGTGTTCTACGACCCCCGCCATCCCTACACTTGGGCGCTGCTGTCCAGCCTTCCCCAGCTGGGAACCAAGGACGAGCCGCTGTACTCCATTCAGGGTACGCCGCCCAATCTGTTCCACGAGGTCAAGGGCGACGCCTTTGCCCCCCGAAACCCCAAAGCACTGAAAATCGACTTTGTAGAGCGTCCTCCCTTCTTCGAGGTCACGCCTACCCACTATGCCCGCACATGGCTGATGGACCCCCGCGCTCCCAAGGTGGAGCCGCCGGAGCACGTCCGCATCCTGCGGGAGAAGGGAGTGAACCGCGTTGGCTGAAGACAGAAAGAAGCTGATCGAGGTTCAGGATCTTGTCGTCCGGTTTGGCTCCCGGCGGCACGCCTTTACCGCGGTGGATAACGTATCCTTCCACATTTATCAGGGCGAGACCTTCGGTCTGGTTGGTGAATCCGGCTCCGGAAAGACCACCATCGGCCGCGCCATCATCCGCATTCACCCCACTGCCGGCGGCAAAATCCTCTTTGACGGCAAGCAGATCAACGGGCGCATCTCCAAGGCTCTTGACCGGGAGGTCACCCAGCGTATCCAGATGATCTTTCAGGATCCCATGTCCTCGCTGAACGAACGTGCCAAGGTGGATTATATTGTCAGCGAAGGACTTTACGCTGGCGGACACCATCTGTCCGAAAGCGAGCGTCAGGCCAAGGTGGCAAGCGCCCTGTCTGACGTGGGTCTGCTGCCGGAATTTGCCAGCCGCTTCCCCCATGAGTTCTCCGGCGGCCAGCGTCAGCGAATCGGCATTGCCCGGGCGCTGATCATGGAACCGGACTTCATCATTGCC
>OLIX01003518.1_pt1 | contig 10094 bp, 9 predicted proteins | sample 1601331 | NCBI WGS metagenome assembly OLIX01 (sample SAMEA2452120, study PRJEB22498) | human gut metagenome | biome: human feces; feature: human gut; material: feces | place: Australia | collected 2012 | reverse complement strand
CATATTGCCCCTCAAAAAGCTGTCGGTATTGAATACTATATTCACCGATCTCACCCATAACAATCTTTTCAAAGCCTTGTACAAGTACCCTTTCCCGATCTTCCGGATATACGATCTCACAAAAATCTTTTTTCGTTGTCAAGTTACTTGCTCTCAATCTGGATTTATTACCTAAAACACGTAAATCCAGATCGATATGCATCTTATCGGTTTTAACATCATATTCCCACAGCAAGGAATCACTGCAACGCATAACCGTTTTCAACTTCGTGAACAGTTCCTCTACTTTCTCCGACTTTTGATATTCTTCCGTCTCATCCGTAAACATTAGTACATATCCACAGATATCTTCAGCCTCTCCTTTCAACGGCACACATTTAATAGACAGACGTAAATTTATACCTTCCTTTTTTGGGTCTATGTTATAGTACTCATTCGTTTGTATATTATCAAATTCATAATTACAATCGAACACAACCATTTCTCCCTGTTTCAGACGAGCGATCTTGTCCTCTGGAAAATTAGGATTCTCGAAAAGATTTATTCCCATAATATCCTTCCGGCTTATAGCGAACAAATTCTCGTCCGTCCTATTGAGATCCACTAGCTGCCCCCTCTCGTCATAAACTTCAATTCCAACAGGTAATTTCTGGAATAGGGCATTAAAGCTCATTTCCTCTAGCATTTTATTACATTGTCCCATCGTCATATTAAATTATAACCACTAATTCCCTACTTTAAATCAATCAAGCAATCTCCTCTGTTATTTATACAACAAATGAACGATAATAACGATTGCAGCAGAAGTTTAAAGTTATAGAAATAATATGAAAATCAAACATAATCATGTTGAAAATATATATTTTCGATATTGAGAAAGAGTCATTCCCGTCCGTTGACGAAAAAAGCGATTCAATGTCGATTGAGACGGAAAATTAGTCAATATAGCGATCTCCTGTATATTTAATCGAGAGTCACGTAGCAACGACTTTACCTCTAACACTATATAGATAGATAAAAACTCCTTGGCTGAAATGCCACACCTTTCATTCATGATCGCACTTAAATAAGTTGTCGTTATATTCAATTTATCCGCATAAAATCCAACATTCTTGTGATTCTTGAAATTCTCTGCCACGAGACTACAGAAATCATAGATCAATTGCTCTTTTCTCAAACTAGTCCTGAAAGGGATTTTCTTACGCACTTTCACATAATAGTCGTAAACATCCATGTAAAAAATCCCCAAGTAACATATAATCCGCTCCCTCAGAAGCCCATTACCCCGATACCGCTCAAGCTCATTCTCTATCAATTTGCAAAATGATTGAAAACGCTCAATACCATTATTATCCTCTATATTATAGTAAAAATGATCCTTCACGAAAAAATGAAATCCCGGATCAAAATGACGTAAGGAACTTAATACATCCCCATGTAGTACATGTGGTATGATGATAAACTTCGCCGAGAAGTCCTCACTCACGTTCCGCATTGAGCATAACTGTCTCGGAAATAAGAAAATCAATTCATTCTTATTCCATACATGCTTATTATCAAGCAAATGAATGATCGCACTACCTCTATTACATACTGCTATTATCCCGTAATCCAAAAAAGAAGGTTCTGAAGTCAATGGACTATCTTCAATCTGTTCCGTAATAATAAAGTCTTTTTCTAATCCGCCTAAAAAACGATCACATGTATTATACCTATTCTCTTGCATATACTCTTATAAATTAAGGGAATACGAAATCTTACCTCCAACAACAATCAACAGAATAATATTATATTTTGTTCTGTCCGTTAAGGTCCCAAGTATATTCGTTTGATATTTTTCTTTCCTTACCCCCTCTTCTATTAGCCATCAAACCTTATATATCAATTGGTGCTAACAGCTAACCAAGGAAATCATAAAAAAACACAAGACAAAATTATATAATAAAAAATTAACTATTAAATGCATAACTAAACTAAAAGCGCACAAAAACACATCAATTGTATACAAAATCGAAACAGACAAAGAATAACCGAAAAAGATCATAAAAATACAGTTAGCTTCATTGACAAAGTAAGTTAACTGAAATACCAAAGCAAGTTAACTTACTTTGCCGATGAAATTAGCTTACTTTGAAAGTATGGATGTTACCCTCGGAAAGGGGAGCCTAAGCAGTGTTCTCAAAAATTCGTGTATTCATGCCTCTATACAAAAAAAGGCTATCCGTCACGGACAGCCAATCTCAATTGTTAACCTTAAATCTAATACCATGAAAAACACAGTGCAAATATAGGCGGTTTTATGTTATGTAGCATACTGAATTATTTGCAAAATTCATTCACTTAACTCGATTTAACGAAATCATGCCCTAAAACATAGTTATTAACAAGAAAACTATTCGTTCAGATCTAATAGCTTCCCAAGAAATCGTCGAGGGAACGAGGATCATCATCTGGCATCAATTCTTTTTTCAAACGAAATTTGCGTTTATAGATAGCGTCCTTCGTCACATTCAAGACTGACATCAGCTCCGCCGAGGTTAGCCGCAATTTGATCAAGCAACAAAAACGAATGGCATCCTCCGTCAAATCCGGATAAGCGACACGTAAACGACTTATAAAATCATCATAAAGAGTATTTACGATCTCGATCAAGTTTCTCCAATCCGAATCCGGCAATATCGTTTCCGATTTAGAAAGTATCTTCAACTTCTTGAACGTATCCAACTGTTCCAGCAAACACTTCGCCAAACGTTCCTTTTCCTTGATCAAGGATTCCACGTCACGATGCGCTTTCCACTGAGCCGCATGCTGGTATTCCATCAAGCATTTCTCCTTCGCTTCCAATTGCTCCTTGATGTGCGACATCTCACGACTATAACGTTGTATCAAGATTTCATTTTTATCCACAAGACTCGCTATTTCTCTCAGTTCTTTCTCCTTTTTTGTCTTATAAAGGTGATAACGTAAAAAAGATAATAAAAGTAGGGCAAAAGTAACGATGATTAAAATGATCAGATAATAAATATCTACATAGAAATGCTCCGGCTCCTTTAGAACCGAGCTTATGGCAGTAGATGTGTGCAGCGCAAACTTCATATAAATAGTATTTATTATCTTAATACTTCTTTCTTAGAATTCCCTCTCTCCAAATCGCTTCCAAAAAGCCTGTCCCATATCCGATCAATTGGACAAAAGCCGCTATGATAGATAACAACGCAACGATTCCGTTCTTATTTCTCACTAAAGCGTCAAAAAAGATCAGCGAAATATAAAATAACAATAGCCCCCATACCTTTGGAACGAAAAAAGCGGAAATACATACTCCCAGCAGACCTACCACAAATAAGGCCGGCAGGCAATGTACCCATTTCAATGATTCCGGGTACTTCTGGTACAAGATAATCCTAGCGTACCCCGAATGCCATACTTGCCGGAAAAACTGGACGAAATTTGTTCTTCGCTTATGATAGACCCAAGCGCCCGGAAAATAACGGCATTTATAGCCTGCCGCAAAAATCCGGATACTAAAATCTATATCCTCTCCATAACGCATATCAGAGAAACCACCCAAGGCTTCATACACCTCTTTCCGCATTCCCATATTAAAACTCCGAGGATAGAATGTATCCAAATGTCTCCGGCTTCCTCGGATCCCTCCTGTCGTAAAGAAAGAAGTCATCGAGTAATTGACCGCTTTTTGTATAGCGGAAAAAGAAGAATGCGCCCTGTCGGCACCACCAAAGGCATCCACCTTATAACGCATCAAGGACTCGTGTACTTGTTCCAGATAGCTGGCCGGAACGATACAATCCGAATCCAAGACAATCACGATCTCTCCTTCCGCATAACGTACCCCTTGATTGCGAGCCAAGCCCGGGCCTGAATTCTCTATATAGAAATAGCGAATCCTCAAGCGGTCATTATAGGCATTGACTACGGACTCACAAGGTATAGAAGAACCGTCGTCCACTACGATAACCTCAAAATGTACATATGTCTGCCGGGTAAGACTGTTTAATAAATCGTCTATCTCCTCCGGACGATTGTAGACAGGAATAATAATTGAAAATACTTCCATTAAGCTAGATTTAATCTGCCGACAAAAGTAAAGAGTTAAAAAGCGTGTATCAAAAAAGGGCACTGGACAAATAGAGGACATAGCTGGACATCGAATACCCCCTATTTTTTACCCCATAATAGAAAAACTGGACAAAAGACATAAGATACGTTCAGTTCATTCATGCAGAATAATCTATTTATCAATAGCTTACAAAATACAATACTATCCGCTACTATTTGGACAAAGACTGGACGCACACAATATTATTTCATTCGCACATCTGCCCCCCACATTAATTTTTCCCGAAGCGTCTGATAAAAAGTATGGTTATAGCGCTTGATGACTTTCGTCGTATAATCGGCCTTGCTCATCTTTAATTCGATACCTGCCGGGAATATTTCCGAACGTCCATCCAAAGAGATCAGAAAATATTTATTCCGGCTCTCTACCCGAAGCGTTATTATATCTGAATCCGGAATCACCAACGGACGCACGTTCAAGGAATGCGGAGCGACCGGACTCAAGACAATGCTATTACTTTGCGGGACGATAATCGGCCCATTTACGCTCATCGAATAGGCCGTGGAACCGGTAGGTGTAGCCACTACCAAACCATCCGCCTGATAAGAAGTCAGATATTCCCCATTCAAGAATGTATGAATCGTAATCATCGAGGAACTATCACGCTTCAGCACGGCGATCTCGTTCAAGGCATAATTATATCCGCGAAACGCACGGTCTTCCGTATATAAACGCAAGAGGGTTCGTTCCTCTACCTTATAGTAATTCTTAAAAATCTCATCCAGCGTATCCTCAACCTCATTACTGCTGACATCCGCAAGGAAACCCAGCCGTCCGGTATTAATGCCTAAAATAGGGATATCCTGTTTATTTACCCGGGCCGCCGTACGAAGGAACGTACCATCTCCTCCCACGCTAAGGGCTATATCCAGATCAAACTCATCACCCACTAATAGCCCGCTCACCACTGGCTCAAAACCAAAAGCATAAGGAATGTATAAAAAGGGCTGTCCACATAAATATCAGCCTCTTGTTCACGAAGCTTCTCAAACAGGCGTTTAATCAGATTCTGTCTCTCGATCTGATATTCACTTCCAAATATTCCAACTTTCATTCTACGCTCCTTACTTTACATATTCATATAATGTAATAACTCATTCATCCGCTGCCGCAACATATCATCCACCATCCCCTTCTCCATAAAATGATAAAGCACCGTATAATTGAAACGCTCGAAACTACGGATCACGGGAGAGGCATCTTCCAAATCGATCTTAAGGGTTATAAGCAGACGGCCCGTATCTTTATCTTGATGGGATAGCAAATTAAGGACATGGGCATTATTCGCCTCTACCAAACGGGCGATATCCGTTAATGAATAATCCTGTGGCATCATTTCCAATACGATCACGCTTCCAGCCGCCTCCGCATTACATAGCTCGGATAAAGCATCCACCAAACGATCCCGGGTAATCGCCCCCAAATAAGTTCCGTCCACGGAAACCACAGGCAACAGGCTCAATCCATATCGGGTTATCATTGCCAACGCTTCATGTAAATGTCTATTTTCCGAAATCGCCGGAGCGAATAAAACCGGCTCACCGATCGTAGCCGAAGGATCCGGCAGCGCCAATAAGTCTTTTTCCGACACTAAACACTGGTATGCGCTATCACTCAATAACGGAAGATGCTTGAGTTTAAAATCCTCCATTAATGCCAACGCATATTCCGCTGTGTCAAAACTTTTTAACACCGGAATTTCCTTTGTTATGAAATCTTTCACCAACATTATTCTGTTAATTCCCTAAATCCTGCTAAATTTGCCGATACTTTTGTGCAAATGTAATGAAAGAAAAAAGATATACGATATACAATGACAAATTTAAGTGTAAACATTAACAAGGTTGCTACTATTCGTAATGCGAGAGGTGGCAATATGCCAAACGTGCTGAAAGTGGCGCAAGACTGTGAATTATTCGGGGCACAAGGAATTACGGTTCATCCCCGTCCGGATGAACGACACATACGCTATAGCGATGTTTATGGACTAAAACCTCTTATCCGGACAGAATTTAACATAGAAGGCTATCCTTGTGATAAATTCATCGACTTGGTATTGAAGGTAAAACCGACCCAAGTCACACTGGTTCCGGACGCTCCGGATGCCATCACGTCGAACTCAGGTTGGAACGTAAAGGACAATTTCGATTACTTAAGCGAATTGGTAGACACCTTTACCTCACAAGGAATCCGTACATCCATCTTCGTCGGAACAGACTTGGCGAATATCGAGCTAGCGGCGAAAACAGGTACGGACCGTATTGAATTATATACGGAACCTTATGCGACCTATTATCCGGAAGATCGTGACAAAGCGATCGCTCCTTTTGTCGAGGCCGCGCAATTAGCTAAAAACTTAGGATTAGGCGTAAATGCCGGACACGATTTGAACTTAGAAAATCTGGCTTTCTTCAACAAGAATATCCCTTGGCTGGAGGAGGTTTCTATCGGCCATGCCTTGATTTGTGATGCGCTCTACCATGGTTTGCAAGAGACGATCGCTTTATACAAGGCATGCTTGAATAGTTGACAAGTGACAGTTTATAGTTATAAATCATAAATTATAATTCATAATTCGAAACGATGAGTATTTTACTTTCACTACAGGCCGTGGGCTCTCAGGCGGCAGATCAAATGCCGGATTTAACGGCTGTAACCCTTCCTACGGAAGCGGAAATCAATGTGATAGACCTTGCCTTTAAGGGAGGTTGGATTATGGTGGTATTGTTACTGCTCTCTCTGATGGCTATTTATATTTTTGTTCAACGTCTGATCATCATTCGCCGTGCGGGAAAAGAAGACGAGACGTTCATGAATCGTATCAAAGACTATATTCACGAGGGAAAAGTGGACTCGGCTCTCAATTTATGCAGGAGCACCAACACGCCTTCCGCCCGTATGATCGAGAAAGGTATTACCCGTTTGGGCCGTCCGATGAACGATGTACTCGTAGCGATCGAGAATGTCGGAAATTTGGAGATCGCTAAACTGGAAAAAGGTTTCCCCTTGATCGCGACGACCGCCGCCGGAGCTCCCATGCTTGGTTTCCTTGGGACGGTAACCGGTATGGTACGTGCTTTCTTCGATATGGCAAACGCAGGCACCAATGTTGATGTCTCCCTATTATCCGGCGGTATCTATGAGGCCTTGGTAACAACCGTTGGCGGTCTGGTAGTTGGTATCATTACATTGTTCGCGTACAACTATCTGGTATCTCAAGTAGATAACGTCGTGAACAAGATGGAGGCTCGTACGATGGAATTCATGGATTTATTAAATGAACCGGCTAATTAATTGATAATGGAGAATTGAAAATTGAAGATGAGCCAACTCTCCTCTATTTAATTTTCAATTCTCCATTTTCAATTTTCAATTATAAAAAATTATGGCTCTAAAAAGAAGAACAAAGGTAAACGAAGCGTTCAGCATGGCCTCTATGACCGACGTCATATTCCTCTTGCTGATCTTCTTCATGGTTACCTCTACCGTAGTAATCCCGAACGCCATCAAGGTTACCTTGCCGCAAGCGCAAAAGCAGACAGCGGCGAAACCTCTTACGAGGGTAACGATAGACGCGAACTTGAATTACTACGTGGCATTTGGAAAGCAAAAAGAGGTACAGGTCTCATTTGATGAGATCACTCCTTTCTTGCAAGATAGTTACGCGAAGGAACCGGAGATGTTCGTCGCCTTATATGCCGACGAGACCGTGCCTTACAAAGAGATTGTAAAGATACTGAATATAGCGAACGAGAATAAATTCAAGATGGTGCTTGCCACCCGTCCGCAGAAATAACAGATATGAGACTGAATAAGGATGACATATACAGTTTGATCGGTACCGTTGCTTTTCACGGTGTCATTCTACTGATACTTTGGTTTACCGTATTGAAAACCGAGGTACCGGATGAAGACGGGGGTGTACTCGTTAATTTCGGGAATGTAGATGCCGCCGCCGGAATGTTCGAGCCCAAGTATACCGGGCAAGAACCGCCTCAGGAAACGACCACTCCCCCTCCTCCCGTACCGGAGCCGCAAGTGGAAACGCCCAAGCAGGAACTCATCACTCAAGATATCGAGGAAAGCGTAGCCCTTGAGGACGCTAAAAAGAAGAAAGAGGAAGAGAAACGCAAGAAACAAGAGGCTGAGAAGAAACGGAAAGAAGAGGAGGAGAAAGAACGTATCCGCCGGGAAGAAGCCGAGAAGAATCGTCTGGCCGAGGAACGCCGCAAGAAGGAACAAGCCATTAGCAACAAGGTGGCCGGAGCTTTTGGTATGGGAAACGCCGAGGGTAACAGCCAAGGCGACGCTGAAAGCGGAACCGGTAACCAAGGAAGTCCGTTCGGTAACTCTGATCATGGGGCGAATGAAGGCGTAGGCGGTTACGGATCATTTAATTTGAACGGCCGTTCCATTGGTGCCGGAGGTCTCCCTCGTCCAGCTTACACGATCCAAGAGGAGGGGCGTATTGTTATCAATATAACCGTAGATCCGAAAGGCAACGTTATATTTGCCGAGGTAGGCCGGGGAACTAATATCGACAACGCCTCCATGCGTAAAAGCGCTTTGGACGCGGCTCGAAAGGCGAAGTTCAACAGTATCAGCGGCGCTAATAACCAGAGTGGTACTATTACTTACGTGTACAAATTTAAATAATTGAATCTTATGAAGAAAGCGATCGTATTCTTAGCGAATGGCTTCGAGGAAATGGAAGCCACGGGAACCGTAGACATTTTGCGTCGCGGAGGTATAGACACGAAAACAGTCTCCATCACAGACGACCGTAAAGTGATTGGCGCTCACAATATGGAATATACGGCTGACGCCACATTTACCGAAATCGATCTTTCGGATGCTGATGCCTTGATCTTACCCGGAGGCATGCCCGGAGCATCCAACTTGAACAATTCGGAACCGGTGAAAGAAGTCTTATTACAACAATACCGTGAAGGACGTATCGTAGCGGCTATCTGCGCAGCTCCGATGGTATTAGGCGGTCTAGGTTTGTTAAAAGGTCGCAAAGCCACTTGTTATCCCGGGTTCGAACCGAAATTGATTGGTGCCACCGTAACAGGCGAGGCTGTCGAGGTAGATGGAAATGTAGTAACCGGTAGAGGACCGGGCTTGGTATTCAATTTTGGCCTAGCTTTAGTATCTGTACTAAAAGGTGACGCGGTTGCGGAGGAAGTTGCGGCCGGATTACTATTATAAGATTTAGATCATCAGTCGAAACCCAATAGAATAGGGAACGTAATCCATTGAGTTATGTTTCCTATTCCATTGAGTTTTATCACCTATCCTATTGACTTACGAGATATCCCCCAAAGAGCTCACTGCCCTATTCTATTTTGATCGTTTCAACCGCTTGTCGCTTCGTCCCATCCATGGATACCGCACGATAACGAACCGTGGAGAAATCAATGGAACGTAAATCTATATTCCGAATAACGCTATTGTACATCGTACGGTAATAAATCACATGGTTTCGCATATCCGTAACCGAAGTCCATTGAGTAGCGCTCGGTATATCGCAAGGTACTTGCCCTAATGGGAATTCGATCCCTACGGGAATATCAAAATTATTCAATATCTGGAAACACTGGAAAACCGTTTCCAATGCGGTTTCTTGTTGTGGGGCCGAAGCTTGGTAAAAAGCCGCACGAACGAAACGTGACGGTGGAGTTACGTCACCCGGAATCCCAAGGAAACCGCTTCCCGCACCAAATGAAGACAACTCGATATTTCCTAATTGTTGATTGGGGGCCGTACCCGGGAAAAGATTAACATAATTATTCAGGTTCGTCAGATGCCACTCGAAACTGGGAGAATTAGTCAGAACTCCTAACGTATTCTCATAGAAGTGTAGCTCACCCTTAATAATCTCAAGAACCAGTTGACGTCCCGACGGCTCGGCAAACCGCCAATGAACGGTAGACGCACGGGGATCTATATT
>OLIX01003515.1_pt1 | contig 10101 bp, 14 predicted proteins | sample 1601331 | NCBI WGS metagenome assembly OLIX01 (sample SAMEA2452120, study PRJEB22498) | human gut metagenome | biome: human feces; feature: human gut; material: feces | place: Australia | collected 2012 | reverse complement strand
CGTTCCGGTCAGACGGTTCTGACCAACGACCCCAAGCAGCGCCCGCTGTTCACGATCTTCAACACCGTCGGCAGTCTGCTGGGCATGGGCGTTATGCAGTTCCTGGCTCCCATCCTTGCCAAAAACTATGAGGGCGGCTATTCCTCCGCGGGCTTCTTCCGCATGCTGGCCCCCGTGGGCATTGTGATGTCCATTGCGCTGACCATCCTGGCCATCATCGGCATCTGGGAGAAGGATCAGCCCAAGTACTTCGGCATCGGCGGCGAAAAGACCGAGAAGGTCAAGGTCAGCGAGTATCTGCAGATCATCCGGGAAAACAAACCCATGCAGCGTCTGATGATCGCGGGCGCGGGCACGAAGCTGGCGCTTTCCATCGCCAACAACACCACGGTCCTGTGCATGCTCTACGGCTGCATGATGGGTGCTTACGATGGGCTGTACCTGCCCATGATGGTGCTGGGCTACGCCTGCAGTGTGCCGTTCTTCATTCTCTCTGTGCGCACCAGCCAGAAGAAGGGCCAGAAGGCCAGCCTGACGAAGTATGTCAGCGTCGCGCTGGCCTGCTATGTCGGCGTGCTGGTCCTGCTGCTGCTGTGGGGTCACGGTGATGCATTCCATCTGAGCCTGCTGGGCGAGAATGGTCTGTCCATCAACCTGTACACGATTCTGTTCATCCTGTTCTTCGGCATCGGCTACGGCGCATACTACGCTACTGCCGACATGCCCATTCCGATGGTTGCCGACTGCTCCGACTACGAGACCTACCGCTCCGGCAAGTATATTCCGGGCATCATGGGTACGCTGTTCAGCCTGGTGGATAAGCTCGTTTCCAGCCTGTCCGCCACCGTCGTCGGCATTGCCGTGACCTTCATCGGTCTGAACAACCTGCCCACCCAGTATGACCCCTACACCCCGGGCATGAACTGGGTGGTCATCGTGCTGTTCTGCATCATCCCGATGGTGGCCTGGGCCGCTACCCTTATCGCCATGAAGGGCTATACCCTGACCGGCGAGAAGATGAAGGAGATCCAGGCGGTCAACGCCTGCCGCCGCGACGCGGTTGCGAACGGCATGAAGCTGGAAGATGCCATGGAAAAGTGGCAGACCGTCGACCAGCTGCCCGCGGAGTACCGCGCCTAAGCTTTAACCCTGCGATTCTCTTTGTCCTTCCATAAACGCAAAGCCCCCCGGCATCGTGAGGATGCCGGGGGGCTTTGTTTAGTCTGTGTGGCAGGAAAAAAGAGAACCCCCATGGCGGGATACGCCATGGGGGGTTCTTTTTTAAATGGTGCGGAAGATGGGACTTGAACCAAAATTGCTTCGATTTACCGTTGAAATCTCCTGCATGAAAGCTACAACTGCGGTGTTTTCGCTGTACTAAATCTCATGGATAAAATATAAAACTTGTCTATAAGAATCAAAAGTGTGTTCAAATATGTGTTCAGATTACGCCTGCTTCAGCACCCGCAAGAACACGCTGTTGACGGCCTGCGCGGTGTTCTCCGCATCCCCTGTCAAGGCATGACCGTACACGCCGAACGTGTCCATGTCGGCGCTATGGCCTACAAGCGGCTTGATCTCTCCTGCTGGTAAGGTCTTTACCACACTTACAAAGGTGTGGCGCAGCTCGTATGGGCTGACTGCCTGTAATTCATTGACACGGCAGTAAATGCGCCAGCGGTAATAATAGAACTGCTCTGACTTGATGCAGAATACAGATTCTTCATCTCCTGTGAGATTGCGTTGATCGTCCAGCACGCGCCTTGCCACATCGGACATGACAAACGAGCGGACGGCGTTCTCGTTCTTGCCGTGCGTTTCTTCATCATCTACATTGATGGAGCGGGAAAGGTAGACCATGTTGCCGTGTATATCAGCCCAGCGCAGCCCTACAAGCTCACCAGGGCGCAGACCTGTAAGTACCTGAAAGCGGTAAGCGTTTATGAACTGATCGCGGACAACAGCGCCTTTATAGGTCGTAGTATCTGTGTTAAACAGCTTTACCATGTCAGTAGGTTGCAGCACCTTTTTGCCCTTGAAGCGTGCGCCTGCCGGAATCGTCAAGTCTTCGGGCATATAGGTAGACAGCTTTGCCTTGCGGCAGTATTTGCAGAATGACCGCATATCGGCAGCAAGAAGCATAAGCGTTTTCTTGCTCTTGCCTGCCACATGGGCGTTGTTTATGACCGTCTGTAAATCCTGATCTGTAATAGCATTGATGCGTTTTTTGCCCAGCACAGGCAGCGCCCAGCAGCGCCAACGGCTCTCTAATGGGCGGTAGTTTGTGCTGCTGGTAGTGATTTCTACATTATGCAGCCATGCTTTACAAACGTCCTCAACGCGTCCGGCGCGGGCAGCTATGCCGTCATCTAACCACGCATCGGCTTTTGCGTTTGCTTCCCGCTGACCTGTGCGCCCCGGCTTGCTGCTGTAAAACTGCTTGCGCACACCGTCTTTCTGTACACTGACCCGCCAGCGCTGTGTTGATTCAACCCACTGCGCTGTGTTTGTTCTCTTGCCCATAATACACCACCTTCCCGCCGTCTGTGATAATGCAGACGGCTTTTATTATGCCTGTCAGCCCGCGAGAGAGCGTGTATAACAGGCTTGACGTTGCAGACGTATAATTTCATTAAAAGCGCGAAAAAGCGGTAAATAGCGGTTATTCTTCGGCTTTCTTTTGGTATTGGGGAGTGTCAACCAGCGCCTTGAAGTCTTGTATGGAATCGGCTAAGACTTCATCGTCTGAACGCTCAAATAGGATTTTATATGCAGCAAGTTTTCCGTCTATATTAAGCCGGTCATAGTAATTGCTGATTGTCTCTCGGATGAGAAATGTTTTTTCTTCGTTGCTAGAAATACCGAGGGCGGCTATTTTCTCGACCATATGGGTTTTAATCGCTTCGGCCTGCTCTTCAGGAACATCTGAAACAAGTTCATACCACGACACACCCAGCGCATCTGCAATCTTTTGTAATGTCGCGAATGTGGGAGATCTTTTTCCAGCCTCATAAAGACGAATACTATTTACAGAAATTCCAGCCTTTTTTGCAAGTTCTATCTGTGACATCTTTTTTGATTTCCGAATTTGAACAATGTGTTTGTTCATTGCATCGTCAATTATATTTGCTCTAGATTGTGCGTTTGCAATCAACTTATTTACAGCGGCACTACCATACAGATCGGTTACAAATTTCATATCTTCTTTTTGCATTTGCTCGGCTTCTTCTTGCGAAAGAATCAAATTATCAGAGTTCATAAAATCCCCCATATAATAGTTAATTATATATAGATTTTAACATATAACCACAAAAATAGCAATGTCCTATTGACAATAACCACTATAATAGTTATAATGTTCTTGTAATAACCACTATAGTGGTTATTACAAGAAGGGAGGTGATTTTATGATGTTAATTTCAAGGGAAAGGCTATTTCTCTCAATGGCCCGGACATGCTGTTCGATGAAGAAACTGTCTGCCCTAAGTGGTGTTTCAATTCAAACCTTGCGCAATATTAAAGCTGGAAAAGCAATTTTTCCTGAAACTGCTGGAAAAATTGCCCGCGCTCTGGGCGTAGACGTGGCGGACTTGCTGGAAACAAAGGAGGTGTAAATCCATGCGACAGAAATTTTTCAATCTTCGGGTCAAGTTCATGGAGAATGACCTGACCCAAGAGGAGGCCGCCAAGATTGCGGGCATCAGCCCCAGCGCGATGGTCAACCGCATGAGCGGCCGCTATCCGTTCTCTGCGTGGGAGATGCAGCGGCTCGCAAAGGCGCTGGACATTGCCCCGACTGACTACGGTAAGTATTTCTTTCCGGGGGTGAGTGCTTGACCAAAAAGGAACGCGAACAAAAGGCAGAGGGTTTCCCGGCTTTCCTTGCAAACTTTACCGCCGACAATGTATTATCCGACACTGCATTTACCGCAACATTCAACGCATCAGACGCTTTCGAGCTGCAAGGCAGAATCAGAATGCACAAGCAGGCGGCGATTGAGCGCGGCATTTCTGGCCGGGAATACGAACGGATGCTCAAGGCCTATGAGAAAACCCGCAACGCTAAAGCGGCGGGAAGTATCCCAAGCTGGCTCACGAAAGACGGGCTTGACGAGCGATTGTTTCTGGACGAGTTCAACAGCTGCAAGGGCTATCGCTGCATCAATGGGCGGCTGTATCTGGCAAGTCAAGGCTATGTGCCGGACGATGAAGTCGCCGCTGAAATCCAGCGAGTGCTTGAAACAGCGCTGACTACCCAGCTTCAGCGCAAGACGCGGGAACTGTTGGGAGCCTTAAAGAACCGTTGTCAGATGAACCCGCCGCCAGCAGAGCCGGACAAGGTGTATTTCCGTTTCGGATACTATAACCTGACCGATAACACCTATCATCCCGAAATGGGCGGTTTTACGTTCTACCGTCTGACCGTAGACTATCAGCCTGACCCGCAGCCCCCTGTGAAGTGGTTTAAGTATCTTGATGATCTGCTTGACCATGAAGATGTCATGACTTTCCAAGAATTTTGCGGCTATGCGATGATACCCACCACGAGAGCGCAAAAGATGCTGTTTATCATCGGCAACGGCGGCGAGGGTAAGAGTGTTGCAGGGCAGGTGTTGATGACAATCTTCGGCGCTGCTGCCACCTCCGGCAGACTTCACGATCTGGAAGAGCGCTTCGGTCTTGCCGGGCTGGAGGGCAAACTCTTATTCATCGACGACGACCTGCCTACTGCAGCGCTGAAAGAGAGTGCATCCGTCAAAAAGGTTGTGACCACAAACACCCCGATTTTGATTGAGCGCAAAGGACGTGACCAATACCCGGCACAGCTGTATTGCAGGATTCTATGCTTCGGGAATCAGTTGACCGACTCGCTGTATGACCATAGCAACGGCGCTTTTCGGCGGCGGTTGATTCTGACCACCAAAGGGCGAGACCCCAACCGAGAGGACGACCCCCAGCTTGCAGAAAAAATCATTGAGGACGAGCTGCCGGGTGTAGCTCGCTGGATGCTGGACGGCTTGAAGCGCCTAAAGCGGAACGGCTGGAAGTTCACCACCAGCGAAAAGCAGCGGATGCAGGAACAGCGGTATAAAGAGGATAGCTTCAACCTGCTTGCGTTCTTAAAGGACGCCGACTGGGTAACTTTTGACCGTAACGGCAGTGTTACAAGCCGGGAACTGTATGCAGGCTACCAGCAATGGTGCAGCGTCAACGGTGAAGAACCGCTTGCACAGCGTACTGTGTCCAACTACTTGAAAAGCAACGCAAAGCAACTGGATATAAGGGCAACAAATAGCATTGCAAACCGTGATGGTATAAGGTCAAGGGGATTTTTAGGAATCAAAATTCTTAATTACATCTCTTTGGCTGGATAGTACACATTGCACAGATAGCAGTACAGATAAAAAGCCGAAAAAGCCTATAACAACAACCCCTGTACACTTGTACACTTAGAAATCAAAATTTGCTCTTATACAGAAAGAAAAAAGAAAAATAATTTATATATAAGGAACAAGTTGCGATTTTATGTGTACATCCGTACATCTGTACCACAAAACGAAAGGAAACAACGATACTATGGAAAATATGAAAATTTGTCCCGTTATGCGCGGCACGTTTTGCCAGCGTGGAAACTGTGCCTGCTGGCACATCGACCATTGCGGTCTGATTCACGACGACGGTCTGATTGCCGACCGCATTTCTTCCCAAACCCGTCTGTTTGGTGTTCTCATCGGTCACGGCATCCGCCGCGCTATGGGCGAAGAAACCGCAGAGGACACCAAGGAACTGGAGGACATGGATCAGCTGATTGAGGATATGTCTTGATGCAATTCTGGACTTGCCCTTATTGCGGCGCGAATCTCGACCCCGGCGAGCGTTGCGACTGTAAAACAGAAATGCCGCCCAGAGTGTTGCAGCACTCACAGGCGGCGGGCGGTAAACAGCTTTTGCACGGCAGTTATACCGACTCTAGCTTATCAGATTCGGAGGAAAAGTACAATGGATTATGCAAAAATAATGAAATTCTTGACCAGCAAGGGCGAGGAACAAGAAAAAGCCCTTGACGAACTGAACCCGGAGGAAGTGGAATTCGTCCTTGACAGGTGTAGGGCAGCCCTTGCCCGTCGCCAAGCGGCAAAGAACGGGGGTGCTTGCAATGACGGCTGAAGCATCAGAAAACATTGAAAAACTAGTGTCCATATTGCTGACCTTTTCCCCTGAGCAAATGGCCGAGTTTGTAGCAGGTGCACGGGAAATCATAGCCCAGTATAAGTAACTATAAGGCTGTGCTATCAGGCCATACGGGCGCTTTTGAAAGGAATATGACTCCATGAAGAACTTTAATCGAACCGCGTATATAGTGGCTCTCAACGGCTTGCTGACCGCCGCCACCGATGAACAGCTAGACCACTTGTGGGGCCTCGCTGTCAAGCTGATTCTTGAGCAGGGAGAGCGTGCCAATGAAGATTAAACTGACCTTCACCGACCAGGAACGCGCCGCCTTTGAGCGCGTCCGTGCCGAGCTGCTACAAAATCTGCCCAATGTACGGCAGCACAACAGCACCGCGCCGAGCGGCATTCATATATTCTACTTAACCACTTGCAAAAAATGACGTTTTGTGGTATAATATTATAAACAAGAGTACCGCCGCAAGGTAAAGCCACACAGGCTCAGGGAAACGTTCACCGTTTCTTTGGGCCTGTTTTTTTGTGCATGGGCGCAGCCTCCGGCGCATCTCCTTTGCAGGCTGTTTCTGGCGGTGAACGTTTCCCTGTACCTATGTGGAAGCCCACAGCGGTACAAATACGCTACGGCAGCGGTAAAGCCGGAAAGGATACAGCATGGATAATAACACCGAAACGCAGACCACCAACGCCACCCAGACGGAATCTGGGGAAAAGCTCTTTACACAAGAGCAGGTCAACCAGATCGTGAGCGAACGGCTCGCACGAGAGCGCAGCAAGGCCGCAACAGAGCAGGCTACCACCGACAGGGAAAAAGCCCTTGACGCACGGGAACAGGCTCTGAAATGCCGTGAGCTTGTGGCAGGCGATAAGAAATACCCTGCCAAGCTGCTGGACGTGCTGGACACTGCCGACTTCGACAGCTTCAAGGCACAGGCGGACAAACTGCTGGAAGCGTTCCCCCACATGGGCGATACCTTCACGGTCAAGGGTGCAAACACTGCGACCCCACCGTTCACTAAAAGCGAACCGGACGAAAACGAGCTGATCAGAAAAGCGTTTCTCAAAAAATAACCGAAAGGACGCTTTATAATGGCGATTACTCTTACCGAAAAATTTGCACCGTACACCGATGAACAGTTCAAGAACGAAAGCAAGCGCAGCCTTGTGACCAATCAGGATTTCGACTGGACGGGCGCACACACCATCAAGGTTTACAAGATTCAGACCTCCGAGATGCAGGACTATGGCCGCACTGGCCCGACCGGCGACAATTTCAGCCGCTACGGCTCTATTGCCGATCTGAACGCCAGTACCGAGGAGCTTGCCCTGAAGAAAGACCGCAGCTTTATTTTTAACGTGGATAAGCTGGACGCTGACGAGACCCAGCAGCAGGTTGAAGCCGCTACCGCACTGGCCCGCCAGAATCGTGAGGTCGTTATCCCGGAGGTTGACAGCTACACCTACGGCGTTATGTGTACTGGCGCAGGCACCAAGCCCGCCGCAAAGGCCCTTACCGCCGAAAGCATTTACAGCGATATTCTGGCAGCGTCTGCCGCGCTGGATGATGCAGAGGTTCCGGAAACTGACCGCGTGCTGATCGTAACCCCTGCCACCTATCAGCTTATGAAGCAGAGCGAGAACATCGTTCTCAACTGTGATGTGGGCGAGGAGATGCGCCAGAAAGGCGTTATTGCGAACATTGACGGCATGAACGTGCAGAAAGTGCCTGCAAACCGTCTGCCCGCCAAGTTTGGCTTTATGGTTGCCCATCCCTCTGCCACCGTTGCCCCGACCAAGCTGGAAGACTTCAACGTCCACAACGACACGATCTACAGCAGCGGCGCGGTTGTGACTGGCCGCATCTGCTATGATGCTTTTGTTCTGGACAACAAGAAAAAGGGCATCTATTATCAGGCAACGACCTAAAAGACTTCCACAGCGGCGCGGGCTACGGCTTGCGCCGTTCTTTTGTATGAGGTGATTATATATGACCCCTAAAAAAGAAAAAGCCCTTGCAGCGCTTCTCACGTCCCCCACAGTAAAGGCGGCAGCACAAGAAACAGGCGTGGGAAGCCGCACAATGCGGCTCTATCTGAAAGACCCGGAATTTTTGGCAGAATACAAAAGGCGCTGTTCCTCACTGCTGGAGGATGCCACGAACAAAGCAAAAGCAGCCCTGCCGCCTGCTATTGAGCGCCTTTCCTCTATTGTTATGGACGATGCGCAGCCGACACAGTATCAGATTGCGGCGTGCCGTGCATTGTGCGAATACAGCTTGAGGATGACCGAAGTTGTAGACTACGAACAGCGCTTGCAGGCGCTTGAAGATGAAATGAGGCGGTAATATGAAGGTATTGAACAAAGCAAGGCTGGATGCGCTGGAACGGGCATTAAAAAGCAAAGACGATGTCCTGGTGGTTGAACAGGTCGAGGGCGGTTATGAATTGCCCAGCGGGGAGATCGTGAAAGACCTTGCACCGCTGCATAAGCGCTATGCTGTCATTATTGTGGACGACGTGGAATACCGCCTTGCCCACCCAGAAGAATGGACGGACTTTGAGCGTTTTTGTCAGGAAGAAAACAGACGATTAAACCCGCAAATGTACCAATAAACAAAAAGACACGTCGCAGGACTTGCGCGGCGTGTCGAAATATGATATTGTAAATATGCCGCTTCGGCGGCAAGGCGCTGCACAACACGGCAGGCGGTTGGCCACACTTCCCGAAAGGGGGTGAGACCATGCGAATCACGATGCACATCGGCAGTTTTACTGTGACGATCATCATTAAGAAACGCAAAAACCGCCACTCTGCCAAGTGACGGTTTTTAGGGTAACCTAAATGCAATTACTTTGGATAGGGCTAACCGCTTGTCGCAGCGCCTTTTCTATGTTTATTATAGCAATCATGCGCTGACCTGTCAAGCAAATATAGTGCGCGTTTTTTTTAAGAGGTAAAGAATATGGTTTTGTTTACAATAGATGATGTGAAAGAATCTGATATTCTTGAAATGCAAGATACGCTACGAGAAATTAAGATAAACCATTCTTACGATACTAGAATAGGAGGTATCCCGCCCGATTGGGGGCACAAAGAGCTAAATACATATCTCGAACAAGAGATTGTTCGGGATTGTTTTGACACTTTAAAGGCTCTCAACCGTCTCCCCGATGATGTACCATGGATTCAAGATGAGCTGAAGCGTGAAAATACAGTTTGAAGACCACAATGCCGAGGTGCTGCAAGCTCTGGATGCTGCTTGCAATCGCACACTTGAAAAATGCGGGCTTGTGGCTGAATATCTGCTATTTTAGCACTTCATTCTTCAATGTGTGTTCAAAAGTGTGTTCATGCAAAGCAAAAGAGCGTAGGAACAAACGTTCCTACGCTCTTTTAGCTGGTGCGGAAGATGGGACTTGAACCCACACGTCATAGACACACGCACCTCAAACGTGCCTGTCTGCCGATTCCAGCACTTCCGCTTGTTGCATTGACTGCAAGAGATATTCTAGCACAAACACCCCGGAAAAGTCAAGGCTTTTGCCGAAAAAAGATTTTGCAAAATCCCTGCCTTGTAAAGACTTGTTGGGAATGGTAGAATAAAGGCAGCAAAAAAAGGGGAGAACTGCCATGCAAAATTTAATTTTCAGCCTGAACGCGACCCTGCCGGTGTTCCTTGTCATGGTGGTGGGGTACGCGCTGGGGCAGCTCGGCTTTCTGCCGCCCGCGTTCTGCAAGGCGTCTGACAGGCTGACTTTTAAGGTGACTTTGCCGCTCATGCTGTTTCTGGACATGGGCAGCGTGGACATCCTGCACGACTTCCGGCCCAGGTTTGTGCTGTTCTGCTTTGCCGCCACCCTCGTCGGCATCCTGACCGTCTGGGCGGGGGCTAAACGTTTTTTGAAGGACAAG
>OLIX01003513.1_pt1 | contig 10104 bp, 9 predicted proteins | sample 1601331 | NCBI WGS metagenome assembly OLIX01 (sample SAMEA2452120, study PRJEB22498) | human gut metagenome | biome: human feces; feature: human gut; material: feces | place: Australia | collected 2012 | reverse complement strand
ATGCTGGCTAAGTATTACACGACGACCTCGGCGCTGGATATGGCGAAAGCGAAGACAAAATAAATGTATTGAGATGAAATGGAAGAGAGAGTATGTGCCGGAAGTACAATTGGGCACATACTCTCTTTTGGTATTCTGCTAATAATCAAATCTGACACCCTTCTCCCAAAGAGGCAGTAACTTTTTTACAATGTGGGGGTTCTCTTGCGCTATATTTTTACGCTCGATGCGGTCCGGTCCGTATTGATAAAGTTCGGTGATCGTTTCTCCTTTTTTATTATAACGAGTAAGACGGTATTCTGGAGTCCGGAGGGTTATACAATTCCGATAGTAGCTGTAAGCGGCGTCTGTCCATTTGGGATTATCAGGATTGTTGAGCAAGGTTGCAAAACTATGTCCGTCCAGTCCTTTGGGTAAGGAGATTTTGCAAAGTTCCATAAGAGTCGGATAAATATCGATAGAACTGACAATCCTGTTATTTTTAATCCCTGGTTTACACTGGGGAGCTTTTATTACGAGTGCGCTGCTCAGAGAAGTTTCATGTAGTGTATGTTTTCCCCAAACACGCAGATCTCCTAAGTGCCATCCATGATCTCCCCATAAAATAATAATCGTGTTATCCATTTTTCCGCTGGCTTCAAGGGCATCCAACACTTTTCCAACTTGAGCGTCCATATAACTTACGCAAGCGAAATAGGCGTGACGGAGTTTGCGTGCATATTCGTCAGAAACTCTATTTTTTATGGAAGGCATTTCGTCTCCTGATTGATAGCTCTTGAACTCCGCGCTTTCATGCAGGCTGACCGGATCGCATCCTTCCGGAATGTCGGGCATAGGTGAAATGGGGATGGAGGCTTCATCATACATATCCCAATATTTTTTAGGAGATGTGAAAGGTAAATGAGGCTTGAAAAAACCGACAGCCAAACAGAATGGCTCATTTTTAGCTGTTAGCTCGTTTAGCTTTTTGACTGCCAGATTTGCCGTTAGCCCGTCCGGATAACCTTCATCGGCGACATCCGCACATTCGTATGGTTTCACTTGTTTTTTGCGACTTTGCCGGTTACTTCCATCTGCATATCCGAAAAAGGCATTCCAACCGTTTCCCCATTTTCCGGCATCGAAAAGCATTTCATCCCAACTATAAGGTAGTTCCGGTTTTTCGGTTTTCGGAGCTTCATAGCCATACAGGCAGCCGTCGACATAGTGGCTTATCTTTCCGATGCCGACAGTATAATAGCCATTTCTTCGTAAATGGTGGAACATAGTTTCCGGGATTTCTCCTTCCGGTTTATCTGATAGCCTTGTCCGGCATGCTTCGTTGGAGAGGTCTGATTTATCTTTAGGAAAATGTCCAGTCAACATGCTAGCTCGTGACGCTCCGCTTGTCGGGACTTGTACATAATGTTGGAAAAATAAACTGCCTTGTGATGCCAGCCGGTCGATGTTCGGGGTTTTTACAACAGACCCATAAGCTCCTAATTCACGGCGAAGGTCATCTACACATATAAAAAGTATATTGGGCTTCGTCTCATTTGCCTTTTTTTGTGCATAGCCTTGAAAAGGTAATGCCAGCAAACAGATTGATAGCAAAGGATAATTCTTTTTCATGATATCTAAATTGAATGTGAATACAAATGATTTACAAATATAACCTACCGGTCGATAATAGCCGGTAGGTTTAGAAATTATTGTTGATCGTCTATGACTGTTAAAGGAGGAATATTTTTTTCGTACCCGATATAACCTTTATTCTGGTTAATGGTTCCTCCTTGGTTGCTATCGATGGCATTTGCCGGGATGGGCCAAAGGACGTGGAATGGACTTATTTTGAATACGTTTGTTCCCCATAAGATATCCCCTGCCTTGTAAAATTCATTTTTAGCAACAGTCCGGTCATACCAGAAATTTTTTTCTGAGAAATTTTCTAAGGAATAGCCGTTTAACCCTTTTTCAGCCATGATAAAGGCGATTCTGGTTAATTCCGTTTTTCTGAATTCTTCTGCGAAAAGTTCTCTGGCTCTCTCATCTAATATATACTCTATTGAAACTTGTGAAGCAACAATAGGATCGGCTTTTGCACGTACTCTTACCGAGTTTATATCTGCGGCGGCTTTATCTGTTTGATTTAACCAATAGTAGGCTTCTGCCCTTAGAAGATAAGTTTCGGCTAATCTGAATAAATACCAGTCCGAATGTCCTCCGTATGGCTGATCGGGTCTTTCTTCATCTGCGACATATACCTTATAATAAGGGAAAGGATACCAACAATGGATGGTGTCTTTGGGATTTGTGTATTGTATCTGTACGGGTTGTCCGAAATATTTGGAAGATGGATTGTTGTAAATGAATTTATCGACAGAGAACCAGTTTACTTGATTATCATGTCTCAAGTCCTTATTACAGTTATTCCATATTTCATAATTGTAATAACTGCAAGGCCGGACATAACCGACCCCTCTTCCTATTTTTATGACAAACTCGTTTCCTTGTGTGTCGATAGTTCCTCTTTTTCCGTCGGGATCTTTCATGTAGGACGAATTCCACCAAGAGGGAACATAGCGACGCATAGCCTGGGTGCCTCCACTTATTTCTGCTTCCGGAAATCCGTAGCGTTCCTGTACGACAAGGATTCCTTCTTTATTTGAAGATGAGCTTTTATTGTCTTTTTGATGGAGATCCCAGATCGTATTAAACTGAGGATCGGAAGCATCTACCCCGAAGCGGTCAGTCATTAAAAAGTGAATACCGTCGTTAATGACCGCAGAAGAGGCGTCGACAGCTTCTGTGAATTTTCCATTAGACAGATATATTTTTGTAAGCAAATGGTTGCCGGCAGCCTTAGATACTGCTCCGGGAACAACTGTTTTAGGTAACCACTGGACGGCCCATGCTAAATCTTCTTCTATTTTTGCAAGTATCGTTTTTCTTGAATGTGTATAGAAATCGATTTTAGGAGCCGTATGTTCTATGTTTAAAAAGGGGACATCTCCATATAAATGGACTAATCTATAATACCAATAGGCTCTGTGAAAATATGCTTCGGCAATAATTGCATTTTTGATTTCTTCTGTGTCGAATTTGCCATTGTTGATACGCGACAGAATAACATTCGCATTTCGTATCTGGTTATATCCTCTTGTCCAGATCTCATGGAAGTCATAGGTTGTACCGGTCCCTGTCGGTAATACTTGAGTATCAAAATTATGTATGGCATTGGCTGCTTTATTGGCACTGATTGCAATATCTGAGGCGATTAGTTCAGATGCCAGGCCGCCTCCTTCGCCATAGAAATCGGGGCGTAAGTTTTTGCGGAGGTTAACCAGTATTCCGTCAAATCCGGCTTTATCCGTATAAATAGATTCCGGAGTGAAGATAGAAAGGGGCTTTATCTCCAAGAAATTGTCTCCGCATGAAACAGTTGTAAACAGAGACGCACAAATGATATATTTTATCCAGTTTTTCATAACTCGTTTATTTATAATGTGACATCAATTCCAAATGTAAAAATTCGTGGCATAGGAGTGTTTCCTGATTCAGGATCCCAACCGGACCATTTTGTGAAAGTTAGCAGGTTACGTCCACTCAAATATACTTTACAATGTCCTACTTTCAGATTTTTGAGAATATTTTCCGGGATATTGTATGCTATGGATAAGTCTTGCAAACGTATAAAACTACTCTTTTCATAAATGTTATATCCAGGTGTGTTTACCGTATTTAACCGTGTATATTTGTTTGTCGGGTTTTCCGGAGTCCAGTAAGGCAATGCATAACTGTTGGCTCTGTCCTCGACATTAGATGTGTTGCTCAATAGACTGTTCGCTCTCCAATGTCCTAAATCTGCACGGATGAAACAAGAAATCTGGAAGTTTTTGAAAAGAGTAAAGTCATTTCGAAGCCCTAAACGGAAGCGTGGCTTTGTATAACCTTGAAATACTTTATCTTCCTGAGTAGACACACCGTCTCCATTAGGATCGTATAATTTGACATCGCCAGGAGCTTTCCCGAATGATTTAGCCAATTCTTCTTCTCCAAGCTGGTAAATACCAAGGAATTTGTAATCCCATATCCGATCTATTGATTGTCCGATAAACCATCCATTGTCGATATCATCACCTTCTCTTTGTCCGATAACATTGCCATTTTCGTCTAAAATGTTGATTGTTTCTCCATATAGATGTTTGATCTTGTTTCTATTAAATGAGAACGTTAATGTCGAGTTCCAACTGAAATCCTTATTTTGGATATTGTAGCTATTAAGAGTCATTTCAAACCCTTTGTTTTGCAATTCTCCCATATTAGACATTACATTGTCGTATCCAATAATTGTCGGTAGGCTGCGTTTTAACAACAAGTCATTTGTAATCATGCTATAATAATCGACCGAACCATTTAACCGGCTGTTTAAGATGGAAAAGTCCAGACCTAAGTTTAAAGCTTTAGTCTTTTCCCATTTTAGATATTGGTTCGCCAGTGAACTGCTGTATATACCTGAGATTAATGTGCTTCCAGTCAGGTATTTGTTTGTTTCAAGTTTTGCCAATGCATCATAAATCCCTATATCCCGGTTACCGTTTATTCCATAAGAGGCTCTGACTTTGAGATTATTTATCCATTTGATATTGAAGAACGATTCGTCTGATAAATTCCAGGCTAAAGCTCCGGATGGAAAAGTCGCGTAAGGATTTTCCATACCAAAGGCAGAATACCCGTCTCTACGAATAGATAGAGTTAGGAAATAGCGGTTCATGAGTGTGTAATTCAGACGGCCCATTATTGCGGTACCGGTCGAATAAGTATCTTCGTTTTTTATAGTTGGTGATCCTCCCGCCCCTAATTGATGGAAACTTAATGCTTCACTGGGTGTGAAATTTACATTTTCACCGGTATCTTTCCATGTTTGTTTCTTTTCTGCATTATATAAGAATGTTGCATAAAAATCATGAACTCCAAAAGTTTTTTTCCATGAAATGATGTTGTCTATTTGCCATTCGTAAAGTGAATAATTGATACGCTGCCCGAAGCCTCCTGTTTTGTTGCCACTTGGGATGCTTGACGGATCATAGTAATAATTTTTTTGCCAATCATAGCGATTGATATAAGAAACTTTGTAACTAAAACCGAATGGCAGTTTCAGGTCGGCATACATGGTGGCAAACAGATTTTGGGTGACATTGAATTTATCCCGTTCTTTGTATAAAAGAAATGGGTTTTGTTCAATACCTGAATCGTCATGAGGATACCATTTTAGTTCTCCGTTTTCATCATAAGGTTGTCCCAAAGGACTCTGGCGGCTTATATTCGATAATTTGATGGCTTCATTACTCTCATCTTTGTTGCTAAATTGAGCATTGATTCCCACAGTCAAAAATTCGGCAACTTTGGTATCTGCATTAATTCGGGAACGGATTGTTTTATACTCATCTCCCTTTATATAACCTTGATTGTCCGTATAGCCTAATGACCAGTAATATTTAGTTTTGCCAATGCCTCCGGATATGTTGACATTGTAGTTTTGCCTTAATCCAGGACGTGTCGCTTCTCCATACCAATCATAGGCATTCCCATTCAGATAGTTTTGTTGTTCGATATCACGCAAATTCAGACGTGTCATCCAAGTCAGAATTGGATCGGACTGATATGAGGCATCGTAATTTTGCCAAGTATCTACGTCAATGCCTTCCGGTAACTGATTAGGATTGTTATAATATCCTTCTGGCTTGTCTGGATTTATTCTGCGTTGGAAATCTTGTCTGCGTTGGATGAATCCAGATAAATCATTCGGTTTGATTTCGTTGGTAAAATCTGTTAAACCCAGTTGTGCGGAAAAATTTATACTCATTTTTTCCCCTTTGCCTTGTTTGGTATTGATGATTACAACACCAGCGGCAGACCGTGAACCGTATACAGCAGCAGAGCTGGCATCTTTCAATACGTCTATAGTTTCGATATCCGATGGATTGATGTCATTGATAGAACCATTGAAGATGACTCCGTCCAATACAATCAAGGGTGAATTGTTGGCTGAAAGTGAAGCGGGACCTCGTATTTCCATTTCACTAGCTCCGGAAGCAGAAGTCCCGATGTTAGAGTTAAAACCGGCAACAGTTCCATTCAGCATATCCAATACGTTCGTACTTTGCTGAGTGGCATATTTATCGGCTTTTACCTGGGCGATGGCCCCGGTAAGGTCTTTTTTCTTTACAGCTCCGTAGCCGATTACGACAACTTCCTCCAAGGCTTGCTGATCTTCTTGCAAAACCACTTTTAATATGGATTTCCTGTCAATTGTGATTTCTTGCGTGTTGTAGCCGATATAAGATATTTGCAAAATATCTCCCTCGCTTGCTTCCAGGCTGAATTTGCCGTCGACATCGGTAATAGTGCCGGTTGTGCTACCTTTTACTAAGACGTTAGCTCCGATGACAGATTCTCCTTGTGTGTCGACGACCGTTCCGGAAATAGTTTTGATCTGTGCTTTGAACAAGGCAATGTGCTTATTCGATATACGAAAAGAAATATTTCTTTTGCTGCGGAATAAGTTTCGCAGCAACTCGTTTAGATCCATGCTTGTTCCCTGGATAGAGGTTCTTTCGTTTCGGTCGATCTCGGATGTGTTATAAACGAATTTGTATCCGGTCTTTTCCTCTATCTCATTGAAAATCTCTTCATATGTTGCATTCTGCTTATTCAGAGACAGTTTTACTGCTTGTGCATGAACGAAGGTAATGTTGACGAACAAAAACAGTAAAAGAAGTCCTAAAAGATTGATTCCGTGTTTGAAAATTCTTTTTAAAGAGGAATAATGTTCCTCACAGGTAAAATCCTTTGGATTTTGCCTGATAAATAAAATTTTATCCATAATTTTGTATGTATTAATTTTTAAAATTGGCAGGTGTGTCATCTGCCGATTAACAATGTAGAATTTGGGAATGGTCGCAACATTCCCAATTCTTTTTGTATGTCTCTCTATTAATTAAATCTTGTTTTTCATGTACTGTCCATAATCGTTTGTCTTTGTGGTTTAACATTCTGTATTTATTGCAGGAAAATTTCTCCTTTCCTTTTTTCTATTTTGTATCTGGCTGAGATTTGCAAAACTGATAGTATTTCTTCCAATGTCTCTTTCTCTGTGAAGTTGGCATTGAAAGTCTGTTTTTTCAGGTTTTCGTTTTGAATATGTATTTTCACATGGAAAGCCCGTTGTAACTCTTGCATGATATCTGCTAATGAACTGTCTTTAAATTTAAAAATTCCAGTAACCCATGATATCGTATTTTCTGGGTGTACAGTTGAAATACTCAGCTTGTTATCCGATTTAAGGAAAACTGCTCGTTCACCAGGTAGCAGTATCCGGTCTGCCATTTGCGATTGATTCGTGTATTTATACAACCCGATTTTTCCGGTAAGGAGAGTGATCTCAGTTTTTTCCGGTTCTGCGTCAACATTGAATGTTGTTCCTAATACTCGTATTCCGATACCATCGGTTTGGACGATAAAAGGTTTCTTTTCGTCTTTGCGGACTTCAAAGAATGCCTCCCCTTTTATTTCAACCTGTCGGACCTGTTCGCTGAACTCTCTCGGATAGCGCAGGCAAGCGTTTGCATTTAGCCAAACTATACTGCTGTCTGGCAATGTGATTTTTGTTTTTGCATCGGGAACGGCTATCGTTTCATAATAGACAAGTTCTTGTTCCGGCTCTTTGTCGGTCAGCAGAATGCCGGTAACCAATAGGAGGGCGATGGAAGCAGCAATAGACAAATATTTCCATGCAGAGTTTTCTTTACCGGTATAAGAAATGATGACAGGCCGTTTAACTCTGTCTGATAAACGGTCGGACATCTGCTTTTCATCAAATGGCAAAGATTTGAAGCGTATGCGCTTTGTCAATGATTCGAGTTCTTTATTGTTTTGTTCATTTTTCATTTTATTCCGGTAGCTTTATAAATAGAGATGACAAGTAAAGTAAAAAACTCCTATTCGGGATGCAAAAAAATATTATGTTATTTGACTATCCTCTTGTGTTCTTTTATGTTATAAGTAGGATGTTTTATCTTGTTTGACAGTTGTGGTACGCTTATTCTATATTTGGAAGACAAGCGTTCGACAGATGTTAAACAAGCGTTTGAATAATGACGGACAAAAAAGAAGATGGTTGGTTTGGATTAAAAGAAAAGCTGTTTGATTTTATGTTATATATAATATTATGGAACGATCCCGGAAAAGGGTAACTGATAGATGATGGATTTTTTAACGGGCAAAATCAAACTCATGAGAAGAAACATTTTTACCTTTAGGCAGTGTCTTGAAGAAATTTTAACTACATTTACTGACTAATTAATGAAAGGACTGTATCTGAGATGGAAGGGGAGAGTATCATATCTCTTTTTGGAAAAGTAGTGAAGGGAGATGAAGCAGCGTTCCGGTTATTGTTTGAAACTTATTCCCGGCGTCTGTTCCATGTGGCTTATTACTATCTGAACTCTCGTTATAATCCGCAAAACCAAAAATTCAAGTTTTAAAAACGAAAAATCAAAAAAAGAGGTGGATGTTACTATTACTGTAAGCAATAAGGATATCGTTTAAGTATCGTTTACATGATACTTAAACGATATTTTTTTAGTAATTACAAACGATCCATTCTTCTTGTTTTCTTCTGGAGGTTCGACTGGCTGAAATAGTTCGTTCAATACGATGGGTGGTCCAGTTGTATCGGGTTGTGTAATCTTGTAAATGATCATTAGGAAACATGGTCAACATGAACTTTCCTTTCAAGCTGGATATAATATCCAACAATTCAATGAACGCCTGTTCATTGAATAGCCCATTATAATGGGCACAATTAGTGTCAATATAAGGCGGATCGATAAAATGGAATGTTTCAGGACGGTCATATCGTTTAATGACGGATATTGCATCCTGGCATTCGATTGTAACATGTTCCAGACGGTTACAAAGCTCTTCTGTGAATGCGTCCTTGGCATTTCTCAACCGTTTAGGCATTCCTCCTTTCAGATCAAAACCGAATGTTCCATTGAGTTTGCTGGCAAACGATGTTTTTGTTAGAAACCAAAAAGCACAGGCACGTTCTGCTGGTTTGAACAAAGCTGGATTATTATATATGTATGTCGCATGGTCATGTTGGTATCGGCTATGTAGCATTTGGTCTATTTCCGTTTTCAGCTCAGGATAATAACATTTTGCCATCCAATAAAAGTTGATGATCTCCGCATTGATATCGTTTATTACTTCACATGGAGCCGGCTCTTTTGCAAACAGGACGGCCGCACCACCGCAAAAGGCTTCCGTATAGACGGAATGCTCCGGGATCAGTGGTAAAATATGTTTCAACATTGTTTGTTTACCTCCGTAGTAAGTTATCGGTGTCTTCATTTCTTTAAATACTTATCGTTATACATTCAAGTCAAATTTTACATTTTCTTTAACTGAAAGAAGTAGTTCAGTCTTTTTCAAATTATTCGTATAAGGTATATACATTCCATCCCAATTTGCTATCATCTTAAACTTTTTCGATATATTTGTATTGCCAATCACATAAAAACGAAAGCGACGCATCGCGGTCAGAAGGTACATAGCCCCCGGTCGCGCGGTGCGTCGCTTTGTTTGTTAGTATGTGATTGGCGTCTTTACTAACGAGCCGGGGGCTTTTTCTTTTCCCCCTACATATTCTGTTTTACAGGCTGTTCATGTTCTCAAAATCCGAACTGATATATGGCGTGTCCAGTATCTTCACGTATGTGGGCATAGTGAACTCTGAAAACATACCGTTTCGATCAATAAATTCAACACGGCTTTTGAGATAGGCTAATTCTTCATCCGTCAATGAGATTTCAACCGTATCGGTGATAGAAGCCGCATCGGTAAATCCGATGTTGATTTGACCACTCCCCATATCCTTGATAACGATACGCTTCTGATCAACCTCCGAGATCGCTATCTTACTGTCTATCGATACTTTCAGTTCCATGTTTTTTCTCGTGTCAAACTGTGGCAACACGGTGTTGAGTATTAATACTCGATCTTTTAATGTTAGTTCCATATTGTATGTTTTTATGATTGTTTGCATTGTAATTAATAATG
>OLIX01003496.1_pt1 | contig 10147 bp, 6 predicted proteins | sample 1601331 | NCBI WGS metagenome assembly OLIX01 (sample SAMEA2452120, study PRJEB22498) | human gut metagenome | biome: human feces; feature: human gut; material: feces | place: Australia | collected 2012 | reverse complement strand
AGTACGCCGGTTCCGGCGATCGGACGGCAGGGGATGCCTGCCTCGCGGAGCGCCTCGGCGATGAAGCGGGCGCTCTCCGTTTCGCGGAACGAAAGCTCCGGGTGGCGGTGCAGGTGGCGGCGAAACTCTACGGGTGTCATGGTTAAGCGTTTAATAGCAATTACTTTGCCCTATTCGGAATTAGAATACGTTGCGGGCGATCTTGCGGATGTTGTCCGTGCGTCCCATCGTGTAGAAATGGATGATCGGCACTTCGGCCGCCTTGAGCTCCTTGGCCTGGTGGATCGCCCATTCTATCCCGACCTCGCGGGCCGCCTGTGTGTCCTCGCCGCAGGCCCGGACGGCCTTCACCAGCTCTTCGGGCAGGCTGACGCTGAAGGTGCGGGGCAGGATCTCCAGGTGCTTGGGCGTCGAGATCGGCTTGATGCCCGGGATGATCGGTACCGTGATGCCCGCTTTGCGGCAGCGCTCCACGAAATCGAAGTACTTGCTGTTGTCGAAGAACATCTGGGTCACGATGTAGTCGGCTCCCGCATCGACCTTCTCCTTGAGGTACTGGAGGTCGCTTTGGGCGTTCGCCGCCTCGAAATGCTTTTCGGGATAGCCCGCCACGCCTACCGAGAACTTGGAGTGGTGGCACTCCTCGACTTCGCCGTCGATAAATTCTCCCCGGTTCATGGCCTGGATCTGGCGCACCAGGTCGGCGGCGTGGGCGTGTCCCTGGGCGTAGGGGACGAAGCGGGGTTCGTTCTGCCGCTTGTCGCCCCGCAGCGCCAGCACGTTGTGCAGCCCCAGGAAATCCATGTCGATCAGCGAATCCTCGATGTCGTATTTCGACCAGCCGCCGCAGATCAGGTGGGGAACCACCTCCACGTCGTACTTGCGCCGGATCGCGGCCGAGATGCCGACCGTGCCCGGACGGCGGCGCATGATGTGCCACTCGCGGCTTCCGTCGGGGCGGATGTCCTCTTTGAGGGCTTCGCGGTGGAAGGTGACGTTGATGTAGGCCGGGTTGAAATCCATCAGCGGGTCGATGGCTCCGAAGACGCTGCGCGTACCGTCCCCCTTCAGGGGCGGGAGCAGCTCGAAGGCGAAACGGGTCGTGCGCGAAGCGACGGCGCCCTGTATGAGATCCGTAATATTCATCAGATGTTATTGGGTATCAGTTTTTCGATCGTTTCTATGTCCATGTTGCGGCGTGCGGCGTAGTCGGCCAGTTGCTCTCGGTCGATTCGGCCGACGGAGAAATATTCGGCGTCGGCGAAGAACAGGCCGCAGAGCGCCTCCTCAGGTGTAATCATATAGTTGTCGTTCAGACGCATGGCGGTCGTCTTGTCGGCGGCCAGCAGGTCGAAGACCTCGCGTTTGAGCGAGTGGTCGGGACAGGCCGGGTAGCCGAAGGCCATGCGCCGGCCCCGGTATTTGCCGCGGATGATCTGTTCGGGTGTGAGCGCCGGACCGGTTTCGTAACCCCACATCTGGCGGCGGATGAAGATATGCACCCATTCGCAGAGGGCTTCGGTCAGGCGGTCGGCCAGCAGCTTCGAGAGGATGGCGTTGTAGTCGTCGCCCTCCGCGCGGAACTTTTCGGTCAGCTCCTTGAGCCCTATGCCGCCCGTGAGGGCGAAGGCCCCGATATAGTCGGTCCTGCCTGCCTTTTCGTCGGCGATGAAATCGGCCAGACAGCGGGCCTGGGCTTCCCGGACCGGGGCCTGGCTGCGCAGCATCGGCAGGATGTATTTCTTGTCTTTCGGGCCGGTGACCACGATGTCGTCGCCCCGGCTGACGGCTTCGAAGATGCCCGCTACGCCCTGGAGGGTGAGGAGTTTTTCTTCGCGGATGCGGGCCAGCATCTTTTGCGCGTCGTCGTAGAGCTTGCGGGCTTCGGCGCCGTGTTCGGGGTTTTCGAAGATCTCCGGTACGCGGCCCTTGAGCCCCCACGCCGGGAAGAAGAAGTTCCAGTCGATCAGCGGCTCCACATCGGCGATACTTATGTCCGGAAACACCAGCCGTCCCGTATGTGCCGGAACGGCGATTTCGGACGCGGGTTTCGGCACGCGCAGCTTGCGCACCTGGCCGAAGGGGAGGATCGTGCGGATCTCCTCGCGGCGGCGGTACTGGTCGCGCAGGGTCTGTTGCTCTTCGCGCACGCGAGCCAGATACTCCTCCCGGCCGGGACCGAGCAGTTCGCCGAGGATTTTGTTGTTGCGGCTGGCGTTGTCGGCATGGATCACCGGGCCCGAGTAGGTCGGAGCTATTTTTACGGCGGTGTGTACGTCCGAAGTGGTCGCACCGCCGATCAGTACGGGAATTTGCAACCCCCGGCGTTCCAGCTCTTCGCAGACGTGGATCATCTCCTCGAGCGAAGGGGTAATCAGTCCGCTCAGGCAGATCGCGTCGGCGCCCCAGGCGACGGCTTCGTCGATGATGCGGGGACACTCGACCATCACGCCCAGGTCGCGGATCGTGTAGCCGTTGCAGGCCATGACTACCGCCACGATGTTCTTGCCGATGTCGTGTACGTCGCCTTTCACGGTAGCCACCAGCACCTTGCCGGCACTCTTGGCGTTCGCTTCGGAACCTTGCTCGATGTAGGGAGTCAGTACGGCGACGGCTTTTTTCATCACGCGGGCGGTCTTGACCACTTGCGGCAGGAACATTTTGCCCTGCCCGAACAGATTGCCTACGACTTCCATGGCCGGCATCAGCAGCCGGTCGATCACTGCCAGGGGCGAGCCCAGCGTGCGGTAGCCTTCGAGCGCGTCCTGCTCGATGTAGTCGGCCACGCCCTTGAGCATGGCGTATTCGATGCGCTTGCCGAGCGGCTCCGAGCGCCAGGCGTCGGTATGCTGCGTCTGCGTCGCGGCGGTTTTGGTGAATTGCGAAGCGTATTCCGTGAGGCGTTCGGCTGCGTCTGCGCGGCGGCAGAGGATGACATCCTCGACTCGTTCGAGCAGTTCCGGTTCGATGTCGCTGTAGATTTGCAGCATCTGGGGATTGACGATCGCCATGTCCATACCCGCTTGGATGGCGTGGTAGAGAAACACCGAATGCATGGCCTCGCGCACGGCGTTGTTGCCCCGGAAGGCGAACGAGAGATTCGACACGCCGCCCGAAATCTTGGCGTGCGGCAGGTTTTGCTTGATCCAGCGCACGGCTTCGATGAAATCCCTGGCGTAGGCGTCGTGGGCTTCGATACCGGTGGCCACCGCGAGGATGTTGGGGTCGAAGATGATGTCTTCGGCGGGGAATCCGTCGTCGGTGAGGAGTTTGTAGGCCCGCTGCGCCACCTCGATCTTGCGGGCATAGGTGTCTGCCTGTCCCTGTTCGTCGAAGAGCATCACTACGGCGGCGGCTCCGTAACGGCGGATGAGGCGGGCGCGGTGCAGAAATTCCTGCTTGCCCTCCTTCAGGGAGATGGAATTGACGACGCTCTTGCCCTGCACTACCCGGAGGCCCGTTTCGAGCACCTCCCATTTCGAAGAGTCGATCATGACGGGTACTGCGGCGATTTCGGGCTCAGAACCCATCAGGTTGAGGAAGTCGCGCATGGCTTCGGGACCGTCGATCAGGCCGTCGTCCATGCAGACATCGACGATCTGAGCGCCGGCTTCGACCTGGGCACGGGCCACCGAGAGAGCCTCCTCGTAATTCTTTTCGCGGATCAGCCGCGCGAACTTGGCCGAGCCGGCGACGTTGGTGCGCTCGCCGACATTGACGAAGTTGGCTTCGGGTACGATCCGAAGTTGTTCCAGCCCGCTCAGGCAGGTCACGTGCCGCCGCTGCGGCAGGGGGCGGGGCGCATAGTTGTTTACGATCTTCGCCAGTTCGAAGATGTGCAGGGGCGTGGTGCCGCAGCAGCCGCCCACCAGATTGACCAGGCCGCGCCGCATGTATTCCTCTACGTCGGCGGCGAACATCGCGGGCGTCTCGTCGTAGCCGCCCATGACGTTCGGCAGACCCGCATTGGGATAGACCGCCACGCGGAATTCCGAAACAGCGGCCAGCCGCTCCAGGTAGGGCAGCAGGGCCTTGGCGCCGAACGAGCAGTTGAGGCTCACGGCCAGCGGTTCGGCGTGTGCGACGGAGGTGTAGAAGGCTTCGATGGTTTGTCCCGCCAGGGTGCGTCCCGACGAGGTGAGCGTGCCGGAGACGATGACCGGCAGTCGCATGCCGCGTTCGGCGAAGAGGGATTCGATGGCGAAGATCGCTGCCTTGGCGTTCAGCGCATCGAAGACGGTTTCGAGCATCAGCAGATCGACGCCGCCGTCCATCAGGCCCCGGGCCTGATCGTAGTACGCCTGCGAGAGCTGTTCGAAAGTGAAAGCCCGGGCGCCGGGGTTGTCCACGTCCGCCGACATCGACAGCGTATGGCTCGTCGGGCCCATCGAGCCGCCCACGAAGCGGGGCTTCTGCGGATTGCGGGCGGTGAAGGCGTCCGCCGCTTCGCGGGCGATGGCTGCGCCGGCCCGGTTAATGCGGTACGCTTCCGCTGCCAGTCCGTAGTCGGCCAGCGAAATGGAGTTGGCGTTGAACGTGTTGGACGTAATTACGTCCGATCCGGCCTGGAGGTATTTCTCGTGGATTTCGCGGATTGTTTCCGGACGGGTGAGGTTCAGCAGGTCGTTGCAGCCTCTGAGAAGTTTTTCGCTCGCGGCGAACTCCTTGCCCCGGTAGTCGGCTTCGTCCAGGCCGTATTGCTGTATCATCGTGCCGAATCCGCCGTCGAGCAGCAGGATGCGGTGTTCGAGTTCGTGTCGTATGTCGCGGTTTTTTGTCACGTCGTGTGGTATTTTATTGGGGTATGATTTCGATTTCGAAGAGTTTGCTCCATCTTTTGCCTGTCACGAAGATACGTTCCGAGGCCGCGTCGTAGGCGATGCCGTTCAGTACGTCGGTATCCGGGGCGATCTCTTCGTCCGGGAGCAGGCCGCGCAGGTCGATGACCCCTTCGACGATGCCGCTGGCGGGGTCGATGATGACGATCTGGTCGGTGACATAGACGTTGGCCCAGATCTTCCCGTCGATCCACTCCAGTTCGTTGAGCAGTTGTACCGGGGCACCCCGGAAGGTGACCGGCACGCTGCGTTGCACCCGAAAGGTTTCCGGATCGAGGATGCGCAGGTATTCGCTGCCGTCGCTCATGTAGAGCCGCTCGCCGTCGGTCGTGAGGCCCCATCCTTCGCCCGCATAGGCGAAAGTGCGGAGCTGCCGGCCCGTTGCCGCGTCATAGACGTAGGCTTTGTTGTTTTCCCAGGTCAGTTGGTAGATCTTGCCGTCGAGCAGCGCGATGCCTTCGCCGAATTCGCTGCGGGGCAGCGTAGCCACTACGTCCGTGCGTCCTGTTTCGAGGTCGATGCGCTGCAGGCGGGAGTGTCCGTATTCGCCCGTACCTTCCCACATCACTCCGTCTGCGAACAGGAGCCCCTGCGTGTAGCTGTCGGTCGAATGGGGATAGCTTTCGATGACCCGGTAGGTGTAGGTGCGCGGCGCGGCGGGGGTAGCGGCCGGGGTTTCCGTTCGGAGGGTTTTCGTGCGTCCCGAGCAGGCGGCCAGCGTCATCGCCAGCAGTCCGATCCATACGATTTTTGTCATTGGATTTCGTATTGTTTATATTCTGTCCGGCTGCGGTGTTGGCCGTTTATAGCCGGTATGTCCTTATTATAATTAGGCAACAAAGATAGCTATTTTTCGGGAAAAGACGTCGATTTCGGCACCCGAATTACGGATCGGAGGGGCTGCCGGTCCGGGTGCTCTTCTCCGAAGCCCTTCCTGAAAGAAAAACGGATCGGTGCGGAGATATTTATCGGGTGTTTGTTGCTTGCTAATGAATTATTTTGTACTTTTGCCGACCCGAACTGTAACGTATAAAACAACTGAAATATGAATATCGTAAGAGAACAGCGCGAGCAGAATAACTCGCTCATCAAGGTGACCGTAGGCGAGAAGGATTACGGCGATGCGGTCGAAAAATCCCTGCGTGAGTACAAACGCAAGGCCAATATTCCGGGCTTCCGCCCCGGTATGGTGCCGATGGGCGTGATCAAGAAGATGTACGGCAAGGGCGTGCTTGCGGAGCAGGCTTACCGCCAGGCTTCGGAAGCAGCGTTCAACTATCTGCAGGAGCAGAAGATCGATTATGTCGGTGACGTGATCCCTTCGGAGGAGCAGGGCGACTTCGATTTCGAGAACGGGACCGAATTTGAATTCATCTTCGAGATCGGCGAAGCTCCCGAGGTGAAACTCGAGCTGTCGGCGAAAGATAAGATGACCTACTACACGATCAAGGTCGATAAGAAGATGCACGACGATTACCGCAGCAATTTCCTGCGTCGTTTCGGCCGTCTGGTGGATACCGACAAGGTAACGGCGGACGAAGCGCTGGAGGTGACGCTCGACAACGGCGATATGAAGATTGAGGGCGCTTACGTCGGACTGATTTCGATGAACGAGGAGGAGCGCAAGCCCTTCATCGGCAAGAAGGTCGGGTTCAAGACGCAGGTCAATGTCAATGAGCTTTACAAGACTCCGGCGCAGCGTGCCGCCGTATTGCAGGTCAAGGAGAACGAATTGGAGGGTATCAAACCCGAATTTTCTCTCGAAATCACCAAGATCCGCAAGTTCGCGGAACCGGAGCTGAACGAGGAGTTCTTCAAGATGGCTTTTCCTGCGGGCAACGTCAAAACCGCCGAGGAGTTCGAGGCGTTCGTCGATGCCGAAATTTCGAAAGAGCTGCGCCGCGAGAGCGACTATCTGTTCACGTTGCAGTTGCGTGATTTCCTGTTGAAGAAAGCCGGGCTGACCATGCCGGTCGAGTTCCTCAAGCGCTGGCTGTACGTCATCAACGAAGGCAAGTTCACCAAGGAGGAGATCGAGAAGGATTTCGACGCTTTCGTAAAACTGTTCACTTGGAATTATCTCCAGAAATATTTCATCAAGCAGGATAACCTTACGGTAACCCCCGAAGAGGCTACTGCAGAGGCCAAGGCGTTGGCACAGGCCCAGTTCGCTCAATACGGATTGCCGACGGCTCCGGAAGATATGCTGGCCAATTACGCCAAGAAGATTCTCGAGGACCGCGAGCAGGGACAGAAGATCTACGAGAAGCTGTATGAGATGAAGGTGGTCGAGGACGTGAAGTCCAAGATCAAGGTGACCGAAAAGGCCGTTTCTGCCGAAGAGTTCGCAAAACTGGCCAAGGAGATTTAAGAAACAGCGGAAAATTGGTATCCGATCAGAGCTTTGAGGGTTTGATTTTTGCAATCACTCCCTCAAAGTCTGTTTAGTAGTCATACTTCTGTTTTTTGCTTCTTCCCTCGTTTTTGCCGGATTCGAGCCTGCATCGTGTGTTGGCCGGGTACGGGAAATCGAGTAGGACCGGAGGCAAGTCGCGGAAAAATTTTTGAACCGGCTTCCGATGTTTTTTATTAACTTGCAAACTGTTCGGTTATGAATGAATTTGAAAAATACGCCACCCGGCATTGCGGTATCAATAGTCTGAAACTGCATGATTTCCGCTCGCAGTACGCGGCCTACGTGTCGCCGACGATCATCGAGGAGCGCCAGTTGAACGTGGCGACGATGGACGTCTTTTCGCGTTTGATGATGGATCGCATCATCTTTTTGGGGGCTCCGATTTACGACGATGCGGCCAATATCATCCAGGCACAGCTGCTGTTCCTGGAGTCGGCCGATCCGGAAAAGGATATCCAGATTTACATCAATTCCCCGGGCGGATCGGTGACGGCCGGTCTGGGAATCTACGATACGATGCAACTGGTGCAGCCCGATGTGGCGACCATCTGCACGGGACTGGCCGCTTCGATGGGCGCCGTGCTGCTGACCGCCGGTGCTGCAGGCAAGCGCTCGGCGCTGCCTCATTCGCGGGTGATGATCCATCAGCCGCTGGGCGGGGCCCAGGGGCAGGCATCGGACATCGAGATCACGGCCCGCGAGATCCGCAAGACCAAGCAGGAGCTGTACGAGATCATTGCGGCCCATTCGGGCGCTCCGATCGAGAAGATCGAAAAGGATGCCGACCGCGATTATTGGCTGTCGGCCCGGGAGGCCAAGGAGTACGGGCTGATCGACGAGGTGCTGACCAAGCGGGGATAATATTTCTGTTTCAATCTGCAGGGGACGGTCGATTTCGGGAGAGAAAATGCATCGTTTCCGATCAGCGGAGGCAGAGCGGGGCGCTCGATAGGCCGAGCGGAATAAATGAAGAACCCGGTTCGATATTTCCGGTGTGCGACGTCGGAACGAGGCCGATCGACGGCCGGGTAGAGATGATGACGGGAGTTTGTTTTCGACTTTATCCCGGCAGAGGCTCGTCCGAAAGTTCGACCGGGACCGGGAACGAAATTCGAAGGAAAACTAAAGACCTATGGCTAAAAATTACGGAGAAGACCTTTACGGCAATGAGAGCGATGCGTGTTCGTTCTGCGGGGCCAAACGCCGCGACGGTGCGATCCTGTTGAGTTCGTCCAAGGGTTGCAATATTTGCAGCAAATGTATTGCGAAAGGATACCAGATGCTCATCGAAAACGATGTGCTGCATGACGAAGCCGCATCCCGTCGCAAGGAGCAAAAGAATACTTCGTTGAAATTCGAGGATTTGCTCAAGCCCAATGAAATCAAGGAGTTTCTGGATCAGTACGTGATCGGGCAGGACGATGCCAAACGCTATATGTCGGTGGCCGTATATAATCACTACAAGCGGCTGCTGCATGCTTCGGGCGAGGCGAGCGAAGTGGAGCTCGACAAGTCGAACATTCTGCTGGTCGGCCCGACGGGTACCGGCAAGACGCTGATGGCCCGCACGATCGCCAAATTGCTGAACGTGCCCTTCACCATCGTGGACGCTACGGTACTTACCGAGGCGGGATACGTGGGCGAGGATGTCGAGAGTATTCTCTCGCGGCTGTTGCAGGTCGCCGACTACAACGTCGAGCAGGCCGAGCGCGGCATCGTCTTCATCGACGAGATCGACAAGATCGCCCGCAAGGGTGACAACCCCTCGATCACGCGCGACGTCTCGGGCGAGGGCGTGCAGCAGGCGCTGCTGAAGATCCTCGAGGGTACGGTGGTCAATGTGCCGCCCCAGGGCGGGCGCAAGCACCCCGAACAGAAGTTCATCCAGGTCAATACGCGCAACATCCTGTTCATCTGCGGCGGTGCGTTCGACGGCATCGAGAAGCGCATCGCCCAGCGGCTCAACACCCGCGCGATGGGCTACGGCCGGGTGAATGCCGACCCGATCGACCGCGGCAACCTGATGCAGTACGTCACGCCGCAGGACCTCAAGTCGTTCGGCCTGATTCCCGAGCTGGTGGGCCGCCTCCCGGTGCTGACCTACATGCAGCCGCTGGACCGTGCGGCCCTGCGCTCGATCCTCACCGAGCCCAAGAACGCCATCGTCAAGCAGTACGAGCGCCTGTTCGAGATGGACGGCGTGAAGCTCACGTTCGACGATGCCGTGCTGGACTACATCGTGGACAAGGCCGTGGAGTTCAAGCTCGGGGCGCGCGGACTGCGCTCGATCTGCGAGGCGGTGATGATGGACACGATGTTCGAGCTTCCCTCGACTGACCGCAAGAAATTCACGGTGACGCTGCCCTACGCGAAGAAAAAGATCGAAAAAGCGAATTTTTTGGATCTCAAAAAAGTAGGATAAGCGGAAGATTCTGCTAATTTTGTGTGCTGGAACGAACTTTAACCTTAAATGATATGTCTACCAATACCAAACTTACGCGCGTAGCCGACAACGTCCGCATCCTGTCGGCCGCCATGGTCGAGAAGGCGAAGTCGGGGCATCCGGGCGGTGCCATGGGCGGCGCCGACTTCATCACGGTGCTCTATGCGGAGTTTCTCCGTTACGATCCCGACAACATGGCATATCCCCACCGCGACCGGTTTTTCCTCGATCCGGGTCACATGTCGCCGATGCTCTATGCGACGCTGTCGCTGGCCGGCCACTACAAGACCGAGGACCTGCAGTCGCTGCGTCAGTGGGGCAGCGTGACGCCGGGACACCCCGAGACGGACGTGCTGCGCGGCGTGGAGAATACCTCGGGCCCGCTCGGACAGGGACATGCCATGGCGCTGGGCGCCGCGATCGCCGAGCGGTTCCTCGCGGCTCGTTTCG
>OLIX01003495.1_pt1 | contig 10152 bp, 11 predicted proteins | sample 1601331 | NCBI WGS metagenome assembly OLIX01 (sample SAMEA2452120, study PRJEB22498) | human gut metagenome | biome: human feces; feature: human gut; material: feces | place: Australia | collected 2012 | reverse complement strand
CCGTAGCAGGTTCCCTTGTAGACCTCCTCCCACTCCACGAAGCGGTTTTCGGCCACGGCCTGCATGAACTCCCCGTGCGAGAGGAAGTAGTAGTCCACCCCGTCGCGCTCCTGGCCGCGGGGGGCGCGGCTGGTCGCCGAGATGGAGAATTCGAACTGCGGATAGCGTTCCAGCAGGTGCCGGACGATGGTGGTTTTGCCTGAACCGCTCGGGGCGGAGAATATGATGACCTTACCCATTTGATGAAATTAAAAATGTAAAAAAAGAAGATTTAGATAAATTCTTAGATGCTATAAAATCAATATCTAAGGATTTAGATATTGATAATAATTTGGATAAATCAGATGATAATGTTACTAAGCTAATGAAACTAAATTATCCAAATTTAATACCAGAAAAAATAATTTCGCCTAGACAAGCTTTTTACAGCAATAAAAAAGAAGTTTTATTAAAAGAAAGTATAGGACAAATTTCTGGAGAGTATATAATTCCATATCCACCAGGGATAAGTTTAACATCACCAGGTGAAATTATAACAAAGGAAGTTATAGATTATATTTTAATTTGCAAAGAATACGGAATGAATGTAAGTGGGTTAAAAGATAAATCTTTGGATATAATTGAAATAATCGAAAATTAGAAATAAATATAGAAACAAATTTATTATGGAGGCATTATAAATGAAAGGGAAGTTAATAATTATAGAAGGTTCTGATGGAAGCGGAAAAGCGACACAGACTAAAAAATTATACGATAGATTAGAAGCAGAAAATTATAAAATAAAAAAGGTTGAATTCCCAAATTACAACTCTGAATCATCAGCATTAGTAAAAATGTATTTAAGAGGTGATTTCGGAAAAAATGCTACAGATGTAGATCCATATGTGTGCTCAACATTTTATGCAGTAGACAGATATGCATCATTTAAAACAGGATGGGAAGAGTTCTATAACAATGGAGGAATAATAATCTGTGACAGATATACGACTTCAAATATGGTTCACCAAGCATCAAAAATAGACGAGTCTGAAAGAGATAAATATTTAGATTGGTTAAATGATTTAGAATTTAATCTATATAAAATACCAAAACCGGATTGCGTAATATTCTTAGATGTACCAGTTGAAGTTAGTAAATCTCTTATGCAAGATAGAAACAACAAAATAACAGGAGAAAGCGAAAAGGATATCCACGAAAGTGATTTTGAATATCTTAAAAAATCATATGAAAATTCTATTTATATAGCTGATAAATACGATTGGAAGAGAATTAACTGTATAGAAAATAATCAATTAAGAACTATTGATGATATACATAATGAGATATACAGAATAATAGAAGATGAAATTTTATAAGTAGATTTATAAACAATAAATCCAATTTAAATAAATTTATATAGGAAACATATTTTAAATTTTTAATATAGAAATCCTATAAAAATGGAGGATAATATATGTACTTTGAGAAAATAAGAGGGCAAAGATTTGCAAAAAAATACTTATCTAATAGTATAAAGTCAAATATGATAAGCCATGCATATATGTTTGAGGGACCAAGTGGTGTAGGGAAAAATACAATGGCTAGAGAATTAGCTGCAACTTTATTGGAGATGGAGAATTTATTCAACAGTCCAGATTATATTGAAATAACGCCAGATGGAAATAGTATAAAGATTGCTCAAATAAGAAAATTACAGTCAGATATATTAGTTAAGCCATATAAATCATATAAAATATATGTGATTGATGAGGCTCAAAAAATGACAGTAGAGGCACAAAATGCATTGCTTAAAACATTAGAAGAACCACCAAAGTATGCTATAATAATCCTTATAACTAATAATAAGGAATCTTTGTTAGATACAATAAAATCAAGATGTGAGATTATTAAATTTACACCGATACCATTAGTAGAAGTTGCTGATTATTTGACTCAAACAGGAGTAGATAAAAACAGGGCTTCATTACTTGCCAATTTTTCAAGGGGAAGTATGCAAAAAGCTATAGAACTTTCTGAATCAGAAGATTTTCATATTATGAGAGATGAAGTTCAAAAATATGTTGAAACATTCTTGACAGGAAGTATGCTAGATATAATGGATATACAAAGTAGTATAGAAAAATATAAAGATAATATAACTAATGTATTAGATTTGCTAGTTAATTATTTTAGAGATATTATGATGGTAAAGGAAAATGTTGATAGTAGCATGATTATAAATTTGGATAGGTTAGTGTTTATAAAAAATATGAGCACAAAAATAACTTATTCTCAACTATCAAAGATTATTGATATAATAGAAGAAACAAAAAATAAATTAAGAAGTAATTGTAATTTTAATATTAGCATACAAGTTATGACTTTAAATATATACGAGGTGATTAAATGATAAAAATAGTTGGGGTTAGATTTAAAAATGCTGGGAAAATATATTATTTTGATCCAGTTGATTTCGAAATAGAAAAAAATATAGATGTTGTAGTGGAAACAGCTAGAGGACTTGAGTACGGGAAAATAGTTGTTGGACCAAAGGAAATTGAAGAGGAAAAATTAATTTCTCCATTAAAACCTATAATACGAATTGCAACAGAAGAAGATAAAGCAATTTATAGAGAAAATAAAGAAAAGGCAAAAGAAACGTTTGAAATTTGCCAACAAAAAATAAAAGAACACGGATTAACAATGTTCTTAATAGATTGTGAATATACATTTGACAGAAATAAACTAATATTCTATTTCACTGCAGAGGGAAGAATAGACTTTAGGGAATTAGTAAAAGATTTAGCATCAATATTCAAAACAAGAATAGAACTTAGACAAATAGGTGTAAGAGATGAAGCTAAATCAATTGGTGGACTTGGAACATGCGGAAGAAAATTATGCTGTTCTTCTTGGCTTGGAGATTTCCAACCAGTATCAATAAAAATGGCAAAAGACCAAAGTTTATCTTTAAATCCTACAAAAATATCAGGAATATGTGGCCGTTTATTCTGCTGTCTAAAATATGAACATGATGTTTATGTAGAAGCAATAGAAAAAATGCCTGTTGTAGGAAGTGTAGTAAAAGTAGAAAACCAAAAAGGTAAAGTAATAGAAATAAATCCATTACTTGAACAAATAAAAATAGAATTTAACGATAAAACAATAAAAACTTGTTTAGCTGAAGAAGTAAAAGTGCTTCATGTTCCTAAAAAATGTGAAAATGGATGCTGCGGTGGCGGTAAATGCAAGCATGATGATATAGATTCAGAAACATTAAAAGAACTTAGAAAACTAGAGGACTAAAGGAGATTTTATGCAGGTAACTTTAAAGGAAACTGAAAGAATTGATGACTTACAATTAAAAGGATTAAAATTAATACAAGATAAAACAGGGTTCTGTTTTGGAATAGATGCAGTATTATTAGCTAATTTTGCAAAAGTAAAAAATAATGCTAAAGTAGTTGATTTAGGTACTGGAACGGGAATAATACCTATATTAATTGCAGGAAAAAGTAAAGCTAGCAAAATTATAGGTGTAGAAATACAAGAAGAAGTTTATGAAATGGCAACAAGATCTGTAAAATTAAATGATTTAGAAGATAGAGTAGAAATCATAAATGCAGACATAAAAACTATAGATAAAGAATTAGAAGTGCATGGATATCATGTAGCAACATCAAACCCACCATATATGCATATGGATGGAATTAAAAATCCAAACGATAAAAAAGCAATATCTAGACACGAAATAATGTGTAATCTAGAAGATGTAATAAGAGCAGCTTCAAGACTTGTAATGCCTAGAGGAAAGTTCTTTATGATACACAGACCTACTAGATTAGTTGATATAATCGAATTAGGTAGAAAATATAGGTTAGAACCAAAAGTAGTTCAATTTATCCATCCGAAAGTAGGAAAAGCGCCTAACTTAATGTTAGTGGAATTCACTAAAGATGGAAGACCAGAACTGAAAATACTAGACCCTCTATATGTATATGGAGATGATGGAAATTATACAGAAGAAATAAGAAAAATATATGCCAACGAAGATATAGGAGAGTAATATGAGTGGAAAATTATATATATGTCCAACACCTATAGGAAACTTGGAAGATATAACATATAGAACTTTAAAGGTATTAAATGAAGTAGATTTAATTGCAGCAGAAGATACAAGACATAGTATAAAACTTTTAAATCACTTTGAAATTTCAAAACCTTTGACAAGTTATTTTGAACATAATAAGGACACTAAAGGTGATTATTTAATAAATAAATTATTAGATGGAGAAAATATAGCACTAATAAGTGATGCAGGAATGCCTGGGATATCAGATCCTGGAGAAGACTTAATAAAACAAGCTATAGAAAATAATATAGAAATAGATGTATTACCTGGAGCAACAGCATTTACAGTAGCTTTAGTTGGTTCTGGATTAGATACACACAAATTTGTATTTGAAGGATTTTTAGACAGAGATAAAAAATTACGTAGAAAAAGACTTGAAGAAATACAAGAAGAAGATAGAACTATGATTTTCTATGAATCACCACATAGATTAAAAGACACACTAAAAGATATGTTAAAATTCTTTGGTAATAGAAAAATTGCAGTAAATAGAGAATTAACAAAGAAATATCAAGAAGTAATTAGAGAAGACATCGAAACAGTATTAAAAATTTACGAAGAAAAAGAAATAAAAGGTGAATTTGTATTGATTGTTGATGGATTCAAAGGTGAAAAACAAGCTAAAAACAACTACGACGAATTGTCAGAAAGAGAATACGTTGAAGTTTTAATTAATACAGGTCTTAGCAAAAAAGATGCAATAAAAACTGTTTGCAAAGATAGAAAATTAAAAAAAGATGTTGTATATAAGCAAGTACTAGATTTATAGTAAAAGTAAGATATATATTAACTTTATAAACAGGGGTGATTAGATGGATATAGGAAAGCAATTATTGGAATGTCTAAAATATAAAAATGCCTCTAATAAAATAGAAGAGTTAGACGAAAAAGGTTTATTAGAGCAAATAATACCTAGCATTAAAGATATGAAGGAAGTCGGAAAGTGCAGATATCACATAGTTAATTCATTTCAACATTCACTATATACTCTCGGTCATTTTGAGAGCATATTAGCGACCGATAACTTTGTACCAAGTCATCTAAGAGAAGGAGTTTGGGAATATTTAAACTCAAAAGATGAGTCTGGATTTCCCGTATTACAAGTATTAAAATTAGGAGTTTTTTTACATGATGTTGGAAAGCCTGCTGCAAAAACTGTCGATGAAACGGGAAGAGCACACTTTAGAGGGCATGATGTAACTGGTGGTCAAATAGTTCTTGAACTAGGAAAAGAACTTGAACTAAGTGATGTAACGACACAAAAACTTTTTAGATATGTAAGATATCATATGTCTTTATTAATAGCTTATAAAACTGGTAATGTCGGGAAAGAAATTCTTTGGAAACAATTCGATGAGCTTGGAGATGATATTATAGGTATAATGCTACTTGGGTATTGTGATTTAGTTGCAACAAGAAAATTATTAAATCCACTTGAGGATAATGGAGTAATAAAAACATATATGGAATTTATTTTAACGAATTATTTCTATAGATATAAAACAGATAAAGAAGTATGAAAAAAATAAAAGTCTGCCTTAGAGTATTAATATCAAATGCTTTAAGGCAGACTTATTGTTTTAGTAAGTTTAATTATAGTATAGATTTAGTTTGTATAGGTGTAGATAAAATAACAGAGGTCTTAGTTGTCCCTATTGATTTTATACTATCAATTACATTTTCAAGTTCATACATATCTTTTACTATAACTTTTAATAGTGAACAGTCATCTCCAGTTATATGATGACATTCAACTATTCGAGGATCTTTTCTTGCAGTTTCTAGGAATAGCTCGTATTTATCACTTGGTAAAGCAATATGTATAAATGCTTTTATAACTCTTCCTAGAGCATCTGGGTTTACTATAGCTTTGTAACCTTCAATTACACCAGATTCTTCTAATCTTTTTACTCTTTCTGAAACAGCAGGAGAAGTTAATCCTACTATTTTTCCTAAGTCTTTCATGGAGATTCTACCATCTTTTTGTAATATCTCTATAATTCTGTAATCAGTAACGTCCATTAATTGACCCCCCTCTATATCTATAAATTATTTTTATTAAAATACTTTCTTTGAAGCTAATAAATCAGTTTTTAAATTCCAAAGACCTTTAGATAAATCGACTTTGTATTTCTTTGGCGAAGTAAGTCTTTTATAAGAATCCCAGAATGTTTCAAGTTGAGAATTAACATAAGCTTTTATTTCATTTATAGGTTTGTATTCATATTTACACTCACCATCAATAAATAAAGGTTTATGAAGCTCTTTTACTGTATAATCTTCAAAAGTTGATTTTTTCCAAGTATATGTAGGATGGAATATTGTTAAAGGTTTAGTAGTATCAATTGCCTCATCTTTTAACATTATTAAATCGGCTTGAGCTACATTGTCCTTATCAAATATTCTGACAACTTTTTTGTAACCTGGGTTATTTATTTTTTCTGGGTCTTCAGATACTTTTATTTTAGGTATTAATTCATTATCTTTATAAGAACCTGCTAATTTGTAAACACCACCTAATGATGGAGCTTCTGCAGAAGTAATCAATTTAGTACCAACACCCCATGAGTTGACAGCAGTACCGCTTGATTTTAAATCTGAAATTATGTATTCATCTAAGTCATTAGAAGCAGTTATTTTTAAATTATGATATCCTGCCTTTTCTAATTCTTTTTTAACTTCATTAGAAAGATATTGTAAATCTCCTGAGTCTATACGTATACCATTTGGTTCGTATCCTTTTGCTCTCAAGTTATCAAATACTTTAATTGCATTTGGAAGACCACTTTTTAATACGTTATATGTATCAATTAATAACAAACAATTATCTGGATACACATCTGCATAAGCTTGGAATGCTTCTAATTCAGTATCGAATTTTTGAACCCAGCTATGAGCATGTGTCCCAACAACAGGAATGTCAAACATTTTACCTGCTAGCACATTAGCTGTTCCAGCACAACCACCGATAACAGCAGCTCTTGCACCGTAAGTACCTGCATCTGGTCCTTGAGCTCTTCTTAAACCAAATTCAAGAACAGGATCCCCTTGTGCTGCATAACAAACTCTAGAAGCTTTTGTAGCTATTAGTGATTGGAAATTCACTATAGTAAGTAAAGCAGTTTCGATTAATTGAGCTTGATATAAAGGCGCCTTTACAGTTATTATTGGTTCCCCAGGGAACATTACTGTTCCTTCTTCAACTGCATATATATCTCCTGTAAATTTGAAATCCTTTAGAAAATTCAAAAACCCCTCAGAGAATAAATTTAAACTTCTTAAATAGTCTAAGTCATCATCTGAAAAATGCAAATTATTTATATACTCAGCTAGTTGCTCAATACCACAAATAATAGTGTAACCACCATCACAAGCGTTTTTTCTAAAAAACATATCAAATACAACTATATCTTCATGAATATTTTTTTCGTAATATCCATTCATCATTGTAAGTTGATATAAATCTGTAAGTAGAGTTAAATTTCGCATTTTTATTTCTCCTTAAATATTTTTAATTAATTAAAAACCCTATACATATACTAAAACACAATATTGCCAAACTTTCAAGTATAAAGTGGTATACATACATCATAAAATTATTTAAAGTGACAATTAACTATTGCATAAAAAAAAATATTATTTTAAAGGAGGGTGAAAAAAATTAGTAAAATATGGTTTTACATGATTGTTATAGGAATAGTAGGTAGCATTTATTTTGGAAATTTAACTGAACTAAATACGGTAATTATGAGCGAAGGTTCAAGAGCTATTGAATTTACAATTAGTTTAGCTGCAATAATGGCCCTATGGATGGGAATAATGAACATTGCAAAGGATTCGGGATTGATTGATAAAATTGGACAGAAAATGAATTTTATATTAAAAGATAAAGGTGACAAATACTTTAAAGGTCTTTTAAAAACAGGAAATATAGACAATGTAATTAAATTTATATTAAAAGCATTGTTTCCTAAAATACCCCAAAATCATAAATCTATGAGTTACATAATAATGAACATAATTCTTAATATGTTAGGAGCAGGAAATGGGGCAACATCATTTGGATTAAAAGCTATGGAAGAACTCCAAACTTTAAATCCTAAAAAGGACAGGGCATCTAATGAAATGATATTGTTTTTAGTTATAAATATTTCATCGATTCAATTAATTCCATTCACTATGTTAAAAATAAGGGCAGATGCTGGTTCTACAAATCCAAATGAAATTATAATTTCGACATTAGTAGCAACAACAGTATCGACGATTGTGGCGATTATCTCGTGCAAGCTTTTTGAAAGGGGGAATAGATAATGCTCGACCTTATAGCTAATCTTGCCATACCTTTGATAATGCTTATGATAGTTGTTTATGGTAAGTATAAAAAAGTAGATATATTTGAATCATTTATAGCAGGAGCAATTGATGGTCTTAAAACTGCACTTAATATACTTCCATATATAATAGGAATTTTTATAGCTATAGGAATTTTTAAATCTGGTAAAGGGATAGAAATGCTAGAATTTATATTTGACCCTATTGCAAACTTATTTAAAATTCCAAAAGAATTGATAGGGCTTATAATGATGAAACCTATATCAGGAAGTGGTGCTTTGGGAATGTATAGTGAACTTGCAGCAAGAGTATCGGTAGATTCATTAATTGAAAAAATGGGTGCAACTATTGTCGGAGCATCAGAAACAGTTTTAGTTTTTCATAGGAAAGGAATGGTAACACAATGAAGGGAATAATTCTTGCCGGTGGTTCCGGAACCAGATTGTATCCATTGACGAAAGTAACCAGTAAACAGCTTTTGCCGGTTTATGACAAACCGATGATTTATTATCCGTTGTCGACGCTTATGCTGTTCGGCATCAGGGAAATTCTGATTATTTCGACGCCGCAGGATACGCCGAACATTGAGCGTCTGTTCGGCGACGGCAGCAATATCGGTCTCAATATCAGCTATAAGGTTCAGGCTGAACCGAAAGGCATTGCGCAGGCGTTTACCATCGGCGCCGACTTTATCGGCAACGATGACGTCTGTCTGATTTTGGGTGACAATATTTTCTATATGGGCGATCAGCTCAAGCTCTTCCGAGAGGAAGTTTCGAAAAACACCGGCGGAACCGTTTTCGGTTATCACGTTTCGGATCCGGAACGTTTCGGCGTGGTTGAATTTGACAGAAACCACAAGGCGATTTCAATTGAGGAGAAGCCGAAACAGCCGAAGTCGAACTATGCGGTCGTCGGTTTGTATTTTTACAAGTCTGACGTGGTCGAAAAGGCGCGCCGTCTGAAACCTTCGGCTCGCGGCGAGCTGGAGATTACCGACCTGAACCGCGAGTATCTGGAAGAGGGACGGCTGAACGTGGTAACCATGAAACGAGGCAATGCCTGGCTGGATGCGGGAACGCCGCAATCGCTTCTGGACGCTTCCAATTTTATCGGCATTATCGAAAAGCGGCAGGACCTTAAGATTGCCTGTATTGAAGAAATTGCCTATAAGCGCGGTTTTATTGACGATGCGCAGATGGAAAAAATCATCAATTCGCTGAAAGACGGCGTTGACTATAAGAACTATTTGAAACGCGTTTATGAGGACAGTCATGAAGATTATTAACACGGCGATTGAAGGGGTTTATATTATTGAACCTCAGGTTTTTGAAGATAACCGCGGTTATTTTTTCGAAAGCTACAACAAGCAGAAAATGGACGAGGCCGGTTTGAAATATGACTTTATTCAGGACAACCAGTCGATGTCCAAGTACGGCACCATTCGCGGCATTCATTTTCAGAAGGGCGATTTTGCCCAGGCCAAGCTGGTGCGGGTGCTGGAAGGGACGGTTCTTGACGTGGCCGTTGACCTGCGCAAAGGTTCAAAGACTTTCGGTAAGCATGTTGCGGTCGAGCTTTCGGCAGAAAATAAGCGGATTTTAGGAATGTTTAACCCTCTGTGACGAACTGATTTTACGAAATGTTTTCAACAAGCAGAGCAAAATGCACAAACACGGATCGTTTCATAGCGATATGCCACGGGCATA
>OLIX01003494.1_pt1 | contig 10154 bp, 8 predicted proteins | sample 1601331 | NCBI WGS metagenome assembly OLIX01 (sample SAMEA2452120, study PRJEB22498) | human gut metagenome | biome: human feces; feature: human gut; material: feces | place: Australia | collected 2012 | reverse complement strand
TGGCAGAGGGCTGTAAGCAGTCTGACGCAGCACTGGTAGGCGGTGAGACCGCAGAACATCCCGGACTGATGCCCGAGGATGAGTATGATCTGGCAGGATTTGCCGTAGGCGTGGTAGAACGTAAAGATCTGATCACCGGTGAGAATATCAAGCCCGGTGATGTACTGGTGGGCATCGCTTCCTCCGGTGTACATTCCAATGGTTTTTCTCTGGTGAGAAAAGTATTCGATATGACAAAAGAGAGCCTGGATACCTATTATGACGAGCTGGGCAAGACTCTTGGTGAGACACTGCTTGCTCCTACCAGAATCTACGTGAAGGCTATGAAGTCTGTGAAGAACGCAGGTGTTAAGGTAAAGGGCTGCAGCCATATCACCGGTGGTGGTTTCTATGAGAACATCCCCAGAATGCTTCCCGACGGCATCCGTGCAGTCGTGAAGAAAGACAGCTACGAAGTGCCTGCTATTTTCCGCCTGATGCAGAAGAAAGGCAATATCACAGACGAGATGATGTATAATACTTACAACATGGGTCTGGGCATGGTACTGGCACTGGATCCCGCAGATGTGGATAAGACTATGGAAGCTCTGAAGGCAGCAGGCGAGACTGCTTATGTGGTAGGTACCTGTGAGGCCGGTGAAAAGGGTGTGACCATATGTTAAGAGTAGTCGTACTGGTATCCGGCGGCGGCACGAATTTACAGGCCATCATTGATGCTATTGCAGCAGGAAAGGTTACCAATGCACAGATCGTGGGTGTCATCAGCAATAACAAGACGGTAAAGAGCTTAGAGAGAGCACAGAATGCCGGGATTCCCGCAGTTTGTGTGTCTCCGAAGGATTATGAGAGCAGAGAAGTATTTAATGAGGCACTGCTTGCAAAGGTGAAGGAGTTTGCTCCGGACTTAATCGTACTGGCAGGATTCCTGGTGAAGATCCCGGAGGCAATGGTACATGAATACAGCAACCGGATCATCAATATCCACCCGTCCCTGATCCCTTCTTTCTGCGGTGTGGGATACTACGGACTACATGTGCATGAAAAAGCACTGGAGCGCGGTGTGAAAGTGACAGGAGCTACGGTACATTTTGTGAATGAAGGCATGGACGAGGGTCCTATCATTGCACAGAAGGCAGTGGCAGTGGAGGACGACGACACTCCGGAGACGTTGCAGAGACGTGTGATGGAACAGGCAGAGTGGCTGCTTCTTCCGAAGGCAGTGGATGACATTGCCAACGGACGGATCTGTGTCGTGAACGGAAAAGTAAAGCATACAAACAACGAAAATTAAGGAAGGCAGAAGATATGGGTATGAAAGTATTGATCGTAGGCGGTGGCGGCAGAGAGCACGCCATTGCAACCTGTGTGGCAAAAAGTCCTAAAGTAGATAAGATCTATTGTGCTCCGGGCAATGCCGGAATCGGTCAGATCGCAGAATGTGTTCCCATCGGAGCCATGGAATTTGATAAGATCGTGGCATTTGCGAAGGAACAGGCCATTGACCTGACCATCGTAGGCATGGATGATCCCCTGGTCGGCGGACTGGTGGATGCACTGGAGGCAGAGGGTCTGCGGGCTTTCGGACCCCGTAAAAATGCAGCGATCCTGGAAGGTAGCAAGGCCTTTTCCAAGGATCTCATGAAGAAATACAACATTCCCACCGCAGCTTATGAGAATTTTGATAACGCGGAGGAGGCTATTAAGTACCTGAAGGAGCAGGCAAGCTTTCCCATCGTGCTGAAGGCGGACGGTCTTGCACTGGGCAAGGGCGTATTGATCTGCAATACTTTAGAAGAAGCGCTGGCAGGCGTGGATGAGATCATGCTGGATAAAAAGTTCGGTGCAGCCGGCAACCGCATGGTCATCGAAGAGTTTATGACAGGCAGAGAAGTCAGTGTACTTTCTTTTGTGGACGGCAAGACCATCCGCATCATGACTTCTGCGCAGGATCATAAGAGAGCAAAGGACGGCGATCAGGGGCTGAACACCGGCGGTATGGGAACCTTTTCTCCCAGCCCCTTCTATACAGAGGAAGTGGATGCATTCTGTAAGAAATACATCTACCAGGCTACCGTGGATGCCATGGCAGCGGAAGGCAGATCTTTCAAGGGAGTCATTTTCTTCGGACTGATGCTGACTCCGAACGGCCCCAAGGTATTAGAATACAATGCCAGATTCGGTGATCCGGAGGCGCAGGTGGTACTGCCGCGTATGAAGAATGATATTATCGAAGTGATGGAAGCCTGTGTGGACGGCACACTGGATCAGATCGACCTGCAATTTGAGGACAATGCTGCGGTATGTGTGGTCCTGGCAAGCGACGGCTATCCCGTATCCTATGAGAAGGGATTTGTAATAAGCGGTCTGGAGAACTTCGACGGAAAAGACGGTTATTATTGCTTCCATGCCGGAACGAAGCTTACGGACAAGGGAATCGTTACAAACGGTGGTCGTGTCCTGGGGGTGACGGCGAAGGGAGCAGATCTGAAAGAAGCCCGTGCCAACGCTTATGCGGCAACGGAATGGATCTCTTTCGAGAATAAATACATGCGTCATGACATTGGCAAAGCAATCGATGAAGCGTAAGACAAGGTCAGGATACAAAAGGAGTTGCAGATGAAAAAGACAGTACAGAGAATAAGTAAATGTAAGGTTTTCTGGGGAATGCTGGCACTGGTATTTGTGTTGGGAGCAGGACTTTTTAGTGAGAATCTGGCAATTGTCAGCCATGCGGAAAGTGCAGCCAAGGTAACAGCATCCAGTGCTAAGATCCGTAAAACTGCGGATTCTTCCAGTGAAGTGATCGGCAGCGCAGCCAAGGATAAGGCGATCTCCATCAAAAGTCAGACCAAGGGAGCAGACGGTTATACCTGGTATGAAGTATATGTGGATGCGAATACGCTGGGATATATTCGTTCCGATCTGGTAAGCATTACCGACGGATCTACCCCGCCGTCTTCTTCAGGTACAACAACTACAACAACTACTACAACGACTACGACCACAGCAACACCGGCGCCTGTTGTGAATGAGACTCCTGTGGAGGTTACTGCAGTGGAACCCCTGAGTGCGACCGTGACCGGAGGTCAGTCTGTTCGTGTGCGCAGCAATGCGTCTACCACCAGCCAGATCGTGACTACTGCGGAGAATGGAATGGCACTGACTGTGACCGGACAGGCAACAGGAACCGATGGAAAGACATGGTATCAGATAAGCTTTATTTCCAACAGTGTCGAGGTGACAGGCTTCATTCGTTCGGATTATGTTGCATTATCCGGAGAGCTGCAGGCACCGGTAGAAGAACAGCCGGTAGAGGAACAACCCACAGACGAGCAGCCTGCGGAAGATACACAGACCACATCCAAAGACTGGGATACTCAGATGCAGGGAGATGCATGGTATCTGCTGGACATGGCAGGGCAGAAGCAATATAAGATTGAAGATCTGTTCAATTCCCTGAACCAGATCACAGAGATCAATGCACAGTATGAGACCAATCAGAAAAAAATCAGCAGCCAGAAAGCAGTCATCATTATTTTGGTGATTCTGCTTGTAGCGGCGGTAGCAGCGGTGACACTGTTGATCTTCAAAATCAAAGATATGAATGACGCATCCTATTTCTCCGGCGTGGAAGAGGAAACGGCCCGCAGAAGAAGAGTGGACAGACCCCAGGGAGGCAGACCCCAAAACGGAAGACCCGCACCTCAGGGAGGCAGACCGGTGACACCCGGACAGGGAAGACCTGCACCTCAGGGAGGCAGACCCACGGCACCGCAGAGTGAAAGACCAGCGCAGCAGGCCGGCAGACCGGTGGCAAGACCCACAAAGCCTGTACCGCAGAGTGAAGGCAATCAGAATCCCGGCTGGAAGTCCAAAAACTTCATGTCAGATGATGATGAATTTGAATTTGAATTCCTGAATTGGGACGGAGACGAAGATCAATAAAATGCAAACGGCATCTTGCACAAGTGAGATGCCGTTTTTGATTAAAAAACGATAAACTTTCCCCGGTTACAGTTGACAGTACTGCGTTCACTGTTATAATAGGAATATAACAATCAGTGACATGGGAAGGGAGCGAGTTTGATGATAATAGAGATAGATTTCAACAGTGATGAAGCACTCTATATGCAATTACGCAATCAGATCATCATGGGAATTGCCACGTCACAATTTCATGAAGGAGATTCTCTGCCCAGCGTGCGCCAGCTGGCGGATACGATCGGGATCAATATGCATACAGTAAATAAGGCATATACGGTTCTGAAGCAGGAAGGTTATGTTAAGGTAGACCGGCGAAAAGGCGCGGTAATTGCACTCGATGTGGATCGCATGCGTGCGGTAGATGAATTGCGGAAGGAATTGCAGGTAATACTGGCTAAGAGCAGCTGCAAGAATATTTCCAGGCAGGAAGTTCATGAGCTGATTGATGAAATATATGAAGAGTATGGAGGACTGAATTGATGCAGTCACAGTTTACGGATAAGGCGCAAAATGCGCTGGCGCAGGCTTCCAGATGTGCAAGGAGCCTGAAGCAGGGTTACATCGGAACGGAACACATTCTGGTAGGATTATTAAAGGAAGACACCGGTGTGGCGGCCAAGGTATTGGCTGATAACGGTGTGGAGACCGGGCAGGTCATGGACATGATCCGGGATTTGATTGCGTTTGAGAACGGTGTCGCAGTGAAGGACAGAGAGGGATATTCTCCCAGAGCCGCGAGAATCCTGGAGGAAGCACACCATCAGGCCGCACGTTTCGGACAGAAGCAGACCGGAACGGAGCATTTGCTGCTGGCCCTGATCAAAGAGGGGGAAAACGTAGCGGTACGCCTGTTGAACACGCTGGGAGCCAATGTACAGAAAATTTATGTGGATACCCTGATCGCTATCGGACAGGACGGCAATCTGTACAAAGAAGACCTTGGAAAAAAGGGAGACCGTAAGGCGAAACAGTCTACGTTGGAGCAGTACAGCCGGGATCTGACGGCGCTGGCCAGGGAAGGAAAGCTGGATCCGGTAGTCGGAAGAGATGAAGAAATCCGCAGAGTGATCCAGATCCTGAGCCGACGGACGAAGAACAATCCCTGCCTGGTCGGGGAACCCGGTGTTGGCAAGACCGCCGTGGTGGAAGGACTGGCAGCCCGGATCGTGGCGGGAGATGTGCCTTTTACGGTGCAGAATAAGAGAGTACTGACACTGGATCTGTCCGGAATGGTAGCGGGAAGTAAGTACCGCGGAGAGTTCGAGGAGCGGATCAAGAAGGTACTGAAGGAAGTCACAGAGGATGGGAATATTATTTTATTCCTGGATGAATTGCATACGATCATCGGTGCCGGAGGTGCCGAGGGGGCTATTGATGCGTCCAATATCATGAAACCGTCTCTGGCCCGCGGAGAGATCCAACTGATCGGTGCGACCACGATCGCGGAGTATCGCAAGTATATTGAGAAGGATGCTGCACTGGAGCGGAGATTCCAGCCGGTTACGGTGGAAGAACCCACAGAGGAAGAGGCTGTCCGCATCCTGGAGGGTATCAAGGGGAAGTACGAAGCACATCACCATGTGACCATTACACCGGAAGCGGTGGAGGCGGCAGTGAGACTGTCCAGTCGTTATATCAATGATAGGAATCTGCCCGACAAGGCGATTGACCTGATCGATGAGGCAGCGGCCAGTGCCAGACTGCATGCAATGGATGCACCGGATAAGGCAAAGGAGATCTCGGATAAGATCCGGGAGCTGGACTGGGAGATGGAGAAGGCTATCCGCGTGGAAGCTTTTGCCCAGATGGCAGAGATCAAGAAGAAACAGGATGCTCTGGTAAAGAAGCAGGAGCGTTTGCTGAAAAAGCGTGAAAAAAGGGAAGAGGAAAATACTTTAAGCATCGGTGAAAATGAGATCGCCGAGGTGGTGGCCCAGTGGACCAAAATCCCGGTGCAGAAGCTGGCAGAGAAGGAAAGCGAGAGACTTCTGAAGCTGGAGAAGACATTGCATAAGCGTGTGATTGGTCAGGAAGAGGCAGTTACCGCCGTGGCCAAAGCCATCCGCAGAGGCCGTGTGGGACTGAAGGATCCGAACCGTCCCATCGGTTCTTTCCTGTTCTTAGGACCTACCGGCGTCGGCAAGACGGAATTATCCAAGGCGCTTGCAGAGGCTATGTTCGGCTCGGAAGATGCCATGATCCGTGTGGATATGTCGGAGTATATGGAAGGTCATTCGGTATCCAAGATGATCGGTTCCCCGCCCGGATATGTGGGATTTGAAGAAGGTGGCCAGTTGAGCGAGAAGGTCCGCAGGAATCCTTATTCTGTCGTTCTGTTTGATGAGATCGAAAAGGCTCATCCGGATGTGTTCAACGTACTTTTGCAGGTGCTGGATGACGGTCATATTACGGATTCCAAGGGCAGAAAGGTCAGCTTCAAGAATACGGTGCTGATCATGACATCCAACGCCGGAGCACAGCGGATTGTAGATCCCAAGAATCTCGGCTTCGCAACGGAGAAGAGCGAGACGAAGGATTATGAGAAAATGAAATCCAATGTCATGGAAGAGGTAAAGCGCAGCTTCAAGCCGGAATTCATCAACCGTATCGATGACATTATCGTGTTCCACCAGCTGAACAATGAGAATATGAAAGAGATCGTAAATCTGCTGGCATCCAATCTGTATAAGAGATGCGAGGACCAGCTGGGCATCCATCTGACGATCACTGCAGCACTGAAGGAGCATTTGGTGAAAAAATATGCTGACAATAAGATGGGAGCGAGACCCTTAAAGCGTGCGATCCAGTCAGTGGTAGAGGATGCTCTGGCAGAAGAGATACTGCTGAAAAAGGTGGTGCCGGGAGATAAGGTTTCTGCAGGATTTAAGAATGGTAAAGTCGTATTTACGGTTAAGAATTAAGCATTTGTAACTATTCAGTCACTCAATTCGCAAAATCGCTCTTGCAGAGCTTTCCTTTTGCTCATTGAGGTTACTTCGTCTTATAAATATCATGAAATATTCTTACGAATGCAAGCATTCGACGAATATTCAATGATATTTAAATGACTCTGAATAGTTACAAAATTTAAAAATTTTTTTGTAGAAAAACAGGGTGAGATATATTATACTGTAACTATTCAAACCCCATTCGCAAAGGACGAAAGATAAAGAAGTGTTGCGGATGCAGTTACTTTCAGGAGGACAGACAGATGGCAGTAGTGGAAGAAATACTTCGCAGTGAAGCAGACGGATCTATCAGCTTTGGTAATCATAAGTTGGCCAAGAAGGCAAAGGTAGAAGATTATGAGCATGCAGGGGATCTGCTGAAGGTTAAGACCTACAATGAGATGACAAAGCTGGAGAAGAACGGTATGTTTTTATATGAATCTGTTCCCGGAACCAGTGTGTTGGAGTTCAAAGAGTCCGATAACAGTGTAGAATTCATCGTAGAAGGTGATGAAGATTCTCAGATCACAGTAGGATTAAAGGACGACACCGAGTACGAAGTATTTATTGACGGTAAGAACGTAGGAACCATGAAGACCGGACTTGGCGGCAAGCTGAGCCTGAGTGTAGAACTGGAAGCAGCAGGGGAAGTACCTGTGAAGATCGTAGAGGCGTAAAGGCGCACTGCAAAGGAGTCCAGACACGGAGGATATTGTAGTACTTCGTGTCTGGGCTCTTTTTTATAACGATTGAGGAGAGAGCATGGCAAAAGGTAAGACAGCCACCGTTTTTTTCTGTCAGAACTGTGGCTATGAATCCACGAAATGGCTGGGACAATGCCCCGGCTGCAGAGAGTGGAACACTTTCGTGGAAGAGACGATAGATAAAACGGTATTGAAAAACACCGGCACCGGGAGCAGAAGAGAGCGCAGAGAGGCTTCCGAACCCTGTGTATTATCTGAAATCGCGATCCGTGAGGAGAACAAGACACTCACCGGGATCAAAGAACTGGACCGGGTGCTCGGTGGCGGAATCGTACAGGGTTCCCTGACTCTGGTAGGAGGCGATCCGGGGATCGGTAAATCTACCCTGCTGCTTCAGGTGTGTCACAATCTGTCAGAGGCCGGACATAAGGTATTGTATATCTCCGGAGAGGAATCCAAGGTACAGATCAAGATGCGGGCGGACAGGCTCGGCACATTTTCGGAACATATGCTCCTGCTGTGTGAGACGAATCTGGACATCATCGGCGAAGTGATCCGCAGGAGCAAGCCGGAGGTCGTGATCATAGATTCCATTCAGACCATGTATAATGAAAATGTATCTGCAGCACCGGGAAGCGTATCACAGGTGCGGGAATCCACAGGCATCCTGTTGCAACTGGCAAAAGGATTGGGGATTTCTATTTTTATTGTGGGACATGTAACAAAAGAAGGAACCGTAGCGGGACCCAGAGTGTTGGAACATATGGTGGACACGGTACTTTATTTTGAAGGGGACAGACATGCTTCCTACCGTATCCTGCGTGGGGTGAAGAACCGTTTCGGGTCCACGAACGAGATCGGTGTTTTCGAGATGCGAGAGACGGGACTCGCGGAGGTGAAGAACCCTTCGGAATATATGTTGAACGGACGACCGGAGAATGCCAGTGGCTCTGTGGTGGCATGTACTATGGAGGGCACCAGGCCGCTTCTGATCGAACTGCAGGCGCTGGTGTGCCACAGCAATTTCGGAATTCCCAGAAGACAGACCACCGGTACGGATTTCAACCGTGTAAATCTCCTGATGGCAGTGCTGGAGAAACGTTCCGGAGTGCAATTATCTTCCTGTGATGCCTACGTGAATATCACCGGTGGTATCAAAATCCAGGAACCGGCGATCGATCTGGGAATCGTACTGGCGATTCTGTCCAGCTTCCGGAATAAGGCACTGAATCCGAAACTGGTCGCTTTCGGTGAAGTGGGATTAAGCGGCGAGGTCCGGGCAGTCAGCATGGCAAAACAACGCGTGGCAGAGGCAGAGAAGCTGGGCTTCGAAGAATGTGTGGTGCCGCTTGTCTCGTTGGAAGAGTGTAAAAAAGGAAGTAAGATCCGGGTCATTGGCGTCAGTTCTGTACAGGATGCTGTGGATAAAGTGTTTGGCTGACGGTCTCGAACTGTGGAAATGTATCTGGAAATGAGACGATGAACAGTTAAGTGATATGAGGAGGTTGAAAACATGCCTGTCAAAATAGGAATCGATATCGGTAGCAGTACGACAAAAATCGTAGCTTTTGAAGGAGAACATATGCTTCCGCCCATGGCGGTCAAGGCAGATAGCCAGGTGGCATCTCTCTATGGTGCATTCGGAAGATATCTGTATGAGAATAATCTGGAACTGGCTGATGTGGAAGGAGTCTATATCACCGGTGTGGGAAGCAAATATGTGGAGAAAGCGGTATATGATCGTCCTACCTATAAAGTGGATGAATTCGTCGCTACAGGTACCGGAGGATATTATCTTACGGATAAAAAGGAAGTCATTGTCATCAGTATGGGTACCGGAAGCTTCTTCGTCAAAGTGACGGAGAAGGAGATGAAGCACCTGGGTGGTGTCGGCTTAGGAGGCGGAACGATCTGTGGACTGTCCTCGATCATGCTGAATACCGGCGACATTCATGAAATTGTGCCGTTGTCCCGTAAGGGTGATGTGGCGAAGATAGACCTGCGGATCGCAGATCTGGCCAAAGAAAAGTTGCCGGGCCTGAATCTGGATGTGACGGCTTCTAATTTTGGTAAGGCAGATGCCCAGTCCAAACCGGAGGATATCGCGGCAGGTATTGTACATATGGTGATCGAGAATATCTGCCAGGCAGGAATCCTGGCATCTATGAGCACCGGCATCAAAGAGTATATCCTGATCGGCGGACTGACTAAATTCTTCGAGTGCCGCCAGATCATCGAGGATTTCAAGAGCCTGTGGGATGTGAAGATCAGCATTCCGGAGTACTCTGATTACGCGACCGCCATCGGATCTGTGATCGCACCGGATTCGGAGAAAGAGGAGATATAACAATATAGCTGTAAAGACAACACCCCGGCATGGCGCAGATCTATGAATCGCGTCGTGCCGGGGTGAAATTGTATCTAAAACAGAAATAAAAAAAGCCGATAAAATCGACTTTTCTTAGCAGGGGAAGAGGGGATCGAACCCCCGTTAACGGTTTTGGAGACCGCCGCACTA
>OLIX01003492.1_pt1 | contig 10158 bp, 10 predicted proteins | sample 1601331 | NCBI WGS metagenome assembly OLIX01 (sample SAMEA2452120, study PRJEB22498) | human gut metagenome | biome: human feces; feature: human gut; material: feces | place: Australia | collected 2012 | reverse complement strand
TAAAAGGATTATCCTCAACGGCATTGCAGAAAACCACTATCTTTGCGGCGCCGAAACAATGGTTATCCTTAGTTGCTTCAGAAGCCTGCTTTATAATCTTACCCATAAGAGCAACGGCATCCATATTGATACCCGCTCTTGTAGAGCCGACATTGACTGAAGAGCATACGTTTGATGTTTCGGCAAGCGCTTCAGGTATAGAGTTTATAAGCTCAAGATCGCCTGCCGCAAAACCCTTCTGAACAAGTGCGGAATAACCGCCGATGTAGTTTACACCCGTACCCTCTGCTACTCTCTGGAGAGTTTTTGCGAACTTTACGGGGCTTCCCTTAGCGGCTGCCGCAAGCATCGAGATAGGTGTTACCGAAAGACGCTTGTTGATTATCGGAATACCGTAGCGCTTTTCTATTATCTCACCTGTTTCAACGTGATGCTCAGCAACACGCATCATCTTCTCGTATACCTTTTCACAGGATTTGTCTATATCGCTGTCGATACAGTCAAGAAGCGAGATACCCATTGTGATAGTACGGATGTCAAGATTTTCTTCCTGTATCATCTTGATGGTTTCAAGAATATCTTTTGAATTGAACATTTAGTTTCTCCCGTATGTAATTATATATTGTGCATCGAATTGAAAATATCTTCATGCATAACGTGTATCTGAAGACCCATATTGTTTCCGGCTTCTTTCAGCTTGTCTGCAAGTACGTTGTAATCAACGGAACACTTTGTTATGTCAATAAGCATTGTCATAGCAAAAAGATCCTGCATTATCGTCTGTGTAACGTCCATAACGTTTGCATTGCACTCCGCACAGATATTACTTACCTTAGCGAGAATACCTACTGTATCTTTACCAATAACCGCAACTACTGCTCTCATAAAATAAACCTCTCTTTTCAGGATAAAAAATATATCTCTTGCTATTATACACCACTCGGCTCTAAATGTCAAAGCATTTTTTAAAAAGGCGGAAAAACACATTGCGCCGTTATTCGTCAATATTTTCAAAAACCACTTGTAATTGTACATAAAAAATGATACAATATAAATATCTATATGGATAATTTATCTGATTTTCCGGAGTGTGTGACCATTGAACGATAGACTTGGCTTTTTAAGAGATAAATCGAATAAGCTGTCGCTGTCCCCAGGTGTCTATCTGATGAAAGACAAGACGGGCAGGATAATCTACGTCGGTAAGGCAAAAGCCTTGAAGAACCGTGTAACAACGTATTTTCATGCGCTTGAGAGCCATAACGCAAAGACAAGGAAGCTGGTCGAAAATATCTATGATTTCGACTTCATAGTCACACCGAGCGAGCTTGACGCACTTGTTCTTGAATGCAGTCTTATAAAGCAGTACAATCCCAAATATAATATACTGCTAAAGGACGATAAGGGCTATAATTATATTAAAATCACCAAAGAGCCATATCCGAGAATTTCTTATGCGCTTAACTGCAACGATAAGAATGCGGAGTATCTCGGCCCGTTCACGAGCGGATTTACCGCAAAGCAGGCGGTCGATGAGGTCAACAGAATCTTTATGTTCCCGTCCTGTCACAAGGTCTTTCCGAGAGATTTCAGGAAAGAGCGTCCGTGCCTTAATTATCATATAAAAAGATGTATGGGCGTTTGTACCGGCAAGATAAAGCAGGACGAATACAACAGCCTTATACATTCTGCAATAGAGTATATGCAAAACGGCAGTAAGGCGAGCGTAGAACGTCTTACCGAGCAGATGTACGAAGCATCGGAGAATCTTGAGTTTGAAAAAGCCGCAAAGCTCCGTGACCGTATAAACGCAATTGAGAAAATGAAGGACGGTCAGGATATATTCTCCGACAAAACATACGATTTTGACGTTGTAGCACTGGCTCAGAACGTTGAACTTGCAAGTATTGCTGTTATGTGCTACCGTGGCGGAAGAATAACCGACAAGATGAATTTCTTCATCGGTGACGAATATGACCCCGGTCAGATGCGGTCAGATTTTCTGGTCGAATACTACAGCGCAAGGACAGATGCGATTCCGAAACAGATTTATATAGACAAGGAAATGGAGGACAGTGCAATCCTCGAAGAATACTTCTCTGCTCTTTGCGGACATAAAGTTACTGTCACGGTGGCTCAGCGGGGCGAAGGATTGTCAAGGGTGCTTTTAGCAAAGCAGAACGCCTCTGAGTACCTTTCGATGAAGGTCGGCAGGACGGTAAAGGAAATAAACGCACTTGAGGATCTTGCAAAGCTGCTGGGCTTACCTAAGATACCGACAGTTATCGAAAGCTACGATATATCAAATCTCGGAGAGGACAGCATAGTCGGCGGTATGATAGTGTACCGCAACGGCAGACCGTATAAGGCAGGCTACAGAAAATTTACAATAAAGAACGTTATCGGTCAGAACGACTATGCGTGTATGCAGGAGGTATTGCAAAGACGCATACAGCGTTATCTTGACGGTGACGAGAGTTTTGCGCCGCTGCCCGACCTTATTCTTCTCGACGGCGGAAAGGGTCATGTACACGCTGTACAGCAGGTGCTTGACAGTATGAATGTTTCAATACCGCTATACGGACTTGTAAAGGACGATAAGCACCGTACAAGAGCGATTGCGGCGCAGGGGGAAGAAATACAGATAAACGCCAACAGAAAGCTGTTTTCGCTGATGACAAACATTCAGGACGAGGTTCACCGCTTCTCGCTTTCATTCCAGCAGCAGACGCATAAGAAAAAGACTTATGAACTGGAGCTTACAAAAATCAAAGGCATAGGAGAAGCAAAGGCGCTCGCTCTTATAAAGCATTTCAAGACAAAGCAGGCACTCAAGGACGCATCTCCCGATGAGATTGCATCTGTAGCTAAAGTTAAAGAAGAAAAAGCAATAGAAATATACGATTTTATTAAAGAGAATTTTTGATTGACAAAGGAAAGGAAATAAGATGAGAGTAATCACAGGAACGGCAAGAGGCAGAAAGCTGACTGCACCGGAGGGACTTGACGTGCGTCCCACAAAGGACAGCGTAAAAGAGGCAATATTCAGTGCTATACAGTTTGAAACAGAAGGAAGCGTTGTGCTTGATTTATTTTCAGGCTCCGGTCAGCTTGGGATAGAGGCTGTAAGCAGAGGCGCTAAAAAAGCATATCTTGTGGACAGCAGTCAGAATTCGATAAAATTCATAAAGCAGAATGTAGCCCACGTCGGCTTTGAAAGTCAGTGCGAGATTGTCAATATGCCCAACTCCGCATTCTTAAGAACCACCGGAGAGAAATTCGACATTGCCCTGCTCGACCCGCCGTATGAGAAAAGCCTTATACAGCGTTCTCTGCCGGCTCTTACCGAGAAAATGAAGGATACGGGCGTAATAATATGCGAGCATGAACCTGGTTGCAGATTACCCGAAGAAATAAACGGATTTGTCATTACAAAATCAAAAAAATACGGCAAAACCGCACTTACATTCTACAGAAAACCACAGACGGAAGACGAGGAATAAAATATGAAAACAGCTATATATCCCGGTAGCTTTGACCCCGTAACGTATGGTCATCTTGAGATTATTTCAAGAGCGTCAAAGCTGTTTGATAAAGTAATCGTGCTTGTTTCGGTAAATCCGCTCAAGCCGTGCAGTTTTACAATAGATGAAAGAAAACAGTTCCTGCGTGAAAGCGTTGTGGCGGAAGGCATAGGAAATGTTGAAGTCGACAGCAACGAAGGACTTCTCATCGACTATTTCAACGAGCATAACGCAGACGTTATCGTAAAGGGGCTTCGTGCTATTTCTGACTTCGAATATGAATTCCAGATGGCACAAGCCAACAGAAAGCTGTGCTACAAAGCCGAAACGATATTCCTGACTTCAAAGAGCGAGTATACCTATCTGTCATCCAGTATGGTAAAGCAGATAGCGATGTTCGGCGGAGATATAAGCGATTTCGTTCCGGAGTGCATACTCGACAGAATAAACGAAAGGCTGAAAAGATACTGACGAATTATATTTCGTAAAAATAAATCAGATGTTTGAAAGGACGGTATTAAAATGAGCATTGAAGAAATTCTTGAGGCAATGGACATTGAGCTTGACAAATCAAAGAACGTTCCCCTGACAAGAGGTAAATCCCTTATTGATGTTGAGCAGTTCAGAGATCTTATCGGACAGGTAAGGCTGAACCTTCCCGGCGAAATAAAACAGGCACAGGCGCTTGTAAACGACCGCAGAGTGATTATTAACGATGCTAAGGCAGAAGCCGAAAGCATAATCAGAAAAGCCGAAGAAAAAGCGAAAGCTATGGTATCCGAGGAGGTTATTACAAAGCAGGCTCAGAACAGAGCTCACGAGATACTCACCTCGGCGCAGACAAAGTCCAAAGAGATTAAAAGTGCGACCAACAAATATGTTGAAAGTATGCTCAGCAGAGTTGACGAGCTTCTCACCTCGAACCTTACCGATGTAAGAAAGACAAGAGCGTCGCTTAAAGACAGCAAAAACTGACAGAGGCGTATATTGAGCTACAAAACGATAAGAAACCGCACTGAAGCGTCTTTTACCGAGAAAAAATCAGAATTTATCGGATACATTTCGCCTGCCGGAACAGAGGAAGAAGCGATAGGCTTCATAAACGAAATAAGAGCGATGCACAGAAAAGCCACCCACAACTGCTATGCCTATATTCTTCGCAACAACAATACAGGCAGACACAGCGATGACGGCGAGCCGGGCGGTACTGCGGGTATGCCAATTTATGACGTTCTTTCCAAAAACGGTATAACAGATGTCGTATGCGTTGTGACCCGTTATTTCGGAGGGATTCTGCTCGGTACGGGAGGGCTGGTCCACGCTTACTCAAAAGGTGCGTCGATGGCTCTTGCAAATGCCGAAATTGTAAATATGGAGGTAGCGGACAGCCTTAAAATAAGCTGCGACTATACTATGTACGGTATAGTCAATTCGGTGTTGCCTGAATTTGAGTCAATTATCCGTGACACAGAATTTACAGACAGCGTATGTATCTATCTCGACGTAAAAACCGAGCTTACCGAAAGTCTTACGGCAAAGCTGACCGACAGGTGCAACGGCAAGGTCAAAATCGAGAAGCTGAAAAGCGGATATGTCGAATTTTAAACAAAAATAAAAAAATAAAGGACTTTTTTCATATTTTAAAGTATATTATTTCGGAAGATGAACAGCCGGACGGTTGCTCATCTTCGATTTGTCGTTGACGGAAAGGTCGTGTGATATTTGGACTCAAATAACGGTAAATCACCACGCACGGTAACCGAAGAAATTGAAAATCTGACGCTTTCGCCCTACGCCTGCAAAAGCACAGCTACGAAGGGCAGAAAGGTATATGAGCCTCCGTGTGATATACGCACGGATTTTCAAAGGGATCGTGACAGAATAATCCACTGCAATTCTTTCAGACGGCTCAAGCACAAAACGCAGGTTTTTCTGATACCGAAATCAGACCACTACCGAACACGTCTTACGCATACCCTTGAGGTATCGCAGATTGCCAGAACAATAGCAAGAGCGTTAAGACTCAACGAGGATCTTACGGAAGCTATAGCGCTCGGTCACGATCTTGGACATACTCCCTTCGGGCATGACGGAGAGAGAACGCTGGATCAGCTTGTTCCCGACCATTTCAGGCATTACGAGCAGAGCAAGCGAGTAGTCGAGGTGATTGAAAAGAACGGTCAGGGACTTAATCTTACAAGCGAAGTTATTGACGGCATTCTGTGCCACACCAACGCTACCGCTAAAACGCTTGAAGGTCAGGTCGTAAAATTCAGCGACAAGATAGCGTACATAAATCACGACATTGAGGATGCGATAAGAGGCGGTGTTCTAAGACAGGAGGATTTGCCGAAAGGACCTATAGAGGTGCTTGGCAAAAGCAAAAGTGAGAGAATAACCACTCTGATAAAATCAATAATCGCAAACAGCACAGATCTTATACGATACGATGAAGTTACAAGACAGGCGCATGACGAGCTGCGGAAATTCATGTTCGACAAGGTTTATTTCGCACCGAGTACGAACGCCGAAAAAGGCAAGGCCTGCCACATAGTTGAATATCTGTATAAGTATTTCATCGGTTCTCCCGAGAAAATGCCGGAGCTTTATGTCGGCTTCGCAAAAGAATACGGGCTTGAACGTGCGGTATGCGACTTTATAAGCGGAATGACGGACGACTTTGCGGTTGACTACTTCAAGGAACTTTGCATTCCGAAAAGCTGGTCTTATTAACAGTTTTCAAAGAAAGGAAGAACGATGCGTTTATCGGAAGACTTTCTTTTAAATATCAAAGAAAGCAACGATATATATGATGTGATTTCATCGTATGTACCACTGAAAAAGTCAGGTACGGATTATGTCTGCAACTGCCCCTTCCACTCGGAAAAAACACCGTCCTGTCATATATACATGGCCACGCAGAGCTTTTACTGCTTCGGCTGCGGAGCGGCAGGCGATGTTATAAATTTCATACGGCTCTATGAGCATCTCGACTATATGGAAAGTGTGAAATTTTTAGCTCAGCGTGCAGGTATAGCTATGCCTGACGAAGAAGGCGACAACGGCATAAAAAGGCGTACACGGGCTTATGAAATGAACCGTGAGGCAGGAAGGTTCTTTCATAAATATCTGTACTCCCCTGCCGGCAAGGAAGGCCTTGATTACTTATACGGCAGAGGTCTAACAGACCACACGATAAGAACATACGGTCTTGGCTATGCTCCCGATACATGGGATTCACTGAAAAAACATATGAATTCGCTCGGATACAGCGATTCCGAGATGGAAGAAGCGTCACTGCTTTCAAAATCATCAAAAAGCGGTAATTACTTTGACTTTTTCAAGTACAGGGTAATGTTCCCGTTTATTGATGTCAGAGGCAATATAGTCGGTTTTTCCGGCCGTGTCATCGGCGGCGAAGATAACAGAAAGTACCTTAATACAAAGGCAACTGCGGTATATAATAAAAGTACATTCCTGTACAGCCTTAACCACGCAAAAAATGCGGGCGAGAGCGTTCTGATAATGTGCGAGGGAAACCTTGACGTCATTTCAATGTATCAGGCGGGCTTTAAAAACGCCGTTGCGACCTGCGGTACGGCTATAACGGATTCTCACGCAAGGAACATTGCGAATCTAGGCTTCAAAAAGGTCATTCTTGCGTATGACAGCGATGCCGCAGGACAGAAAGCTACCGCAAGAGCGATGAACATTCTTGACAAGGTAGGAATTTCCGCAAACGTGCTGACTATGCAGGGTGCAAAAGACCCCGATGAATATATCAAAAAGTTCGGCAAAGAGGCATTTCAGCTTCTGATTGACGGCAGCCAGTCGGGAATGGATTACGAGCTTAAAAAAATACGCTCAGAGACAGACCTCTCCGCACCCGGCGGAAAATCGGAATATCTAAAAAAAGCGGTCAGCTTTATAGCAAATATAAACAGCCCCATCGACCGTGCCGTGTACATTTCGACTATAGCACAGGAATGCGATGTCAACCGTGCAAATGTAGACATAGCCGTAAATCAGATTATCTCAAAGAGAAACAAAACACGGGAAAAGGATAATCGCCGTGCGATACTTAACGGCTCGGTAAACAGAGATAAGATTAATCCGGAAGCGTCACGCTATCCTGCTGAAACTCAGGCGGAACGGGGTATCATAGCATATCTGTTCCACTCGCCCGACGCTCTGAAAAAAATAACCGATAAAATAAGCTCCGATGATTTTGTTACGGAGTTCAACAAACGGCTGTTTATCGATCTCACGGCAATGATCTCCTGCGGACTTTCAAATGACGTTTCAATGCTTGCCGATAGATATTCTGCGGAGGAAGTTGCGTCAATATACAAGCTGATACACGAAAACAATAATTTGCCATTCAGCGTTGAACGGCTGAACGATTATCTGAATGTGCTGATAAAATACAGAGATAAGAAGCAATCAAAAAGTGTTGCGGATATGTCGGAGGATGAACTAAGGCAATTCGCTGACAAAATTAAAAACAATAAATCATGACCGGAAGGTTTTGAAAGGAACGATAAATATGGCAGACAGCAAAATAAACGAACTCATTAATCACGGTAAGCAGAGCGGTAAGCTCACAACAAAGGAGATAACCGATGTGCTTGAGGAGCTTGACTTTGATGCCGATGAAATCAACAAGCTCTATGACGATTTTGAAAGCAGCAATATTGAAATCGTCGATGACTTCTCTGCGGATGAAGACCTTGACAGTGCGCTTGACTTTACCGACAGCGACGATTTCGAGTCTTCTCTTTCATCTGAAGGCATCGCTATAGACGACCCTGTTAAAATCTATCTCAAGGAGATAGGCAGAGTGCCTCTGCTGACAGCGGAAGAAGAAATTGAACTTGCCACCCGTATGGCGCAGGGCGACAAGTATGCAAGAAAGCGTCTGAGCGAAGCAAACCTGCGACTTGTTGTAAGCATCGCAAAAAGATATGTGTCATAATGTGCTATCTCTTTTTCATAAACAAGTCTTTTGATGCTTCCGCGTTCAATAATTGGTACATCTTCTCTTGTTTCAATCAAAAATATACAGCCTTTTTTCCCTTTGCCAAGCGCCTTGCTGTAGCCTTCCAGAAAAGTGTACCACTTCTTCGCCTGCGCTGCATCTGCCTGCGTTACCCAGAGGATATAATGGTTCATTATTAACTCTTCGCTTTTTGCAAGAAACTGCGCATATCCTATTCCTGGCCTATACTGCGCCCTTTTCTCCTGACGGCAATATTGATAAAACAGATATTCCCCCGGATCTTTGCCGCTATCCATAATAATTTTCAGGGAACGGTCTGAGTTTTGCCTTTCAATTTTCGATATGACCAGATCGCTCATTGTCTCATACCACGGGACAAACTGCGGAAGCTGTAAAAACAGATGGCTGCCTGACTGAACGGCTTCCACAATCTGATCAATGAAATGTGATGTATTTGTTATATTTTACCACCATAGTCTATCCATTGTTTCACCCCGTTATTGATTCTCCATGTATTCAAGCAAACGGCTGTCAATTTCATCTGATGTTCCCATCATCTGGAAGAAGCTGTATCGTGAGAACAGATACTTTTCGTTTACTGTATGACGCAAAATATTAAGCTCAAGAAGCTCCTGCATCAGTCCATTAATGACTTGTGTTTTCTGAACGGCAACCTGATTGATGCCTACGCCAATTGCCGCCTCTTTGATATCCTCTGCTGAAAAGCCCTCGCTGTCAGCTGCTGAATTTGCATTTTGGTGATACAGATATGCCATCAAAAGTGCAATGATATAGTACATGTTATCTTCGTCAAGCTTAAGCGTTATCTCAAACTTTTCACGGATCTGATTCATAAAGGACGGATCTGAGAGCACCTTTTTAATATGCTTTTGTGTAACCTCATAGGCTGGTGTATTCCCTTCATCATATCCGGCATAATCGTCCTTTTTCATTGCTTCAATTAAATTTGCACAGTAAAGTTGAATCAGTCCTGGAAAATAATTGGTGCTTGCTAAAATAAGTGATATCAGCGCCTGACGCTCTTTTGGAAAACGAAATCCCAGACAATAAAGCGGCTCCTCGAGAAGCTGTCTTGCATCCTTTGTGTGAAATGGTCTGATCGTAATTGAGCTTAAATGCGTAATCACACTATTATTAGACAATGCTGCATCGCGCTTAAAGCGCACAATATTATGAAGACCTGCAATAACAAACTTAAAGCGGTCCATTCCAATATTTTGAATCTCTTTTAGAGCATCAAACGGCTTGAAATTTACTTCTGTACAGCTCTCGATAAATGTGTCTGCCTCATCTAATAAAAGTAACAGATAAGGAATACGTTCCTCTTTATCGTCAAGCAGCCTTTTTTTGATTGCCCTTGCTAGTACATCCCAGTCTGTCGTATCAATTTCTTCTTTTAGAACACCAGCATCATACAGCTCACAGCAAATCTTTTTAGCTGCTCGTTCATAATCCATGCCCTTGATTTCAATGTAAACTGCACGGTTATTATTTTCATCAAAATCAATATCCATTTTTGCCTTTTTTAAAAGTGCCGACTTTCCAAGCTGACGTCCGCCATAAACAATATTGACACCGGAAGGTGATTCGATTTTTTCAAGCTCTTCCTGTCTT
>OLIX01003487.1_pt1 | contig 10169 bp, 8 predicted proteins | sample 1601331 | NCBI WGS metagenome assembly OLIX01 (sample SAMEA2452120, study PRJEB22498) | human gut metagenome | biome: human feces; feature: human gut; material: feces | place: Australia | collected 2012 | reverse complement strand
TGTCCTACACACTGAAAAGAGCCGTGACTGGCAGTGGAAAAGAAATCAAAATAGATTTTGACCGGGCATTGGTTTCTATGGGAACCCTGATGCCGGTATTCGAAGGTACAGCCACACAAGACGGAAATAAGATGCACTTTAACTGGCAGGACAACAGTGGCACGGGAAATGCAGAAGATACGGACATAGCCATGTTATTAATATATAACAAAGACAAAGAAACAGCTGTTTACGATACGGAAACCGCCCTACGTTCCGCCCGACATGCAGAACTTCAACTTCCTTCCGACTGGCAGGACGATGAATTGATAGCCTACCTCAGTTTTCGCAGCGCCGACGGGAGTTGCGTGGCCAATAGTATTCGCCTGACGGTAACAGTAGACAAAACAGACTTACCTGCACCGGACCAGGAGGATTCCGCCTTATGTACTTCATCAGATCGGATTCCGCTTTATCCAAAACCTAAACAGCCGGTCATTAATAACGTATCCGTCAAGGATCTTACCTACTATACCCTTACCGGAAAGCCCTTTCAGGGCAGACTGTACGGAACTGGGTGATTTCAGATGATATCTTCGCACAAACTCACCGGAAGTCACATTGGCAGCAACTTTTTCGGCAGCTATCGCACGGAGTATCTCACGCTGGCGCTCTGATAGAAAGGACGGTTGGCACTGTTAAACATATCCAACAGCAAGCTGGGCTCGCTACCGGCAAAGATGAAGCGTGCGTTCGGGCAATGTTGTATCTGTGTACGCAGCAGGGCGCAAAGAAGTTATGATTTGCAAAAAACGATCCAGAAACTTCCTGTCACGCGGCTTCAACTGGTCAATAATGGCATTGCCGAAAGCATATACAAATTCACGGACAGAGGCCGTCGCAAAGATATCTATAAAGAAAACATTATAATGTTTACTGATTTTCTCCTGATGGAAAGTATGTAGTAGCAATCCGGTCTTTCCCATACGTCTTTGGGCAACCAATACTACATTACGCACATTCGTCAAGTCTTGGACCAGTTCATCGGTTTCCCGCTCACAGTCGCAAAAGTAATGACTGCCGGCATAGGCACCTATGATAAAGGGATTCACTTGTATACTCTTCATGATTATTCAGCTTTAGATTATTGCAAATACAATAATTATATTCGTAATAATCATTCTAACTTGCTACGAAACTTTTGGAAATGCGGAAAGTTACTACATGGACAATAGGGCCACCTTTCACGTATAAAACCGGCAGGTGCGCCGCAATAAATTCCGTAACTTTGCCATCAGTTAACGTAAAAAACAGAAAAGCATGAAGAAATTTACTATCACACTGGCACTCTCTATTATGGCAGTGCTATTGATTACCATTCCTTGCAATGCCAAGGGAAAAGCAAAACATGTCGTATTAATCGGGTTGGACGGTTGGGGCGCCTACAGCGTTCCCAAAGCTGATATACCTACTATTAAACAATTGATGGCAGACGGAGCCTATACACTCGAAAAACGTTCGGCACTTCCCTCTTCAAGTGCCATCAACTGGGCTTCCATGTTTATGGGTGCCGGTCCCGAATTGCACGGATATACACAATGGGGGTCCAAAACACCTGAACTTCCTTCACGGGTGCTCAATCAACATGGTATTTTCCCTACAATTTTTCAGTTATTGCGTGATGCACAACCCAACGCAGAAATCGGTTGCCTATACGAATGGGATGGTATTAAATATCTGGTAGACACCCTCGCATTAAGTCACTACAAGCAGGCGCCCGATTATAACAAATATCCCGAAGCTCTGTGCACAATGGCAGAAACATACATAAAAGAGAAAAGACCAACCCTGCTTGCCGTCTGTTTCGATAATCCCGATCATGTAGGACACCAGGCCGGACATGATACTTCCGAATATTATGCCAAACTAAAAGAACTGAATGCTTACGTTGCCCGCATCATTCAAGCTGTAAAAGATGCCGGTATCCTGAAAGAAACCATTTTCATTGTCACTTCCGACCACGGCGGTATTGAGAAAGGGCATGGCGGCAAAACCATGAACGAAATGCAGACACCTTTTATCATTTCCGGTAAAAATGTGAAGACAAGCGGTGAATTTCAAGAAAGCATGATGCAATATGACGTTGCTTCCACCATAGCCTATATCTTCGGACTGGAGCAACCGCAAGTTTGGATAGGCAGGCCCATGAAGCAAGTATTCAAATAGGAATCAGAATTTATACGAAACATTTGCAGATGTGGAAAGTTATTGCGTAATTTGTGTAGCACTTTTTGTGCTACACTTTTTATGCTACATATAAACATCTGCTTATGAACAAAATAACTAATCCATTTTTGATTTATGGCTACGCCGGACCAGATTATTTTTGTGATCGGAAAGAGGATACACAAAAGTTGATTTCCGCCTTAAGGAACGGACGGAACATCACTTTGATGAGTCCGCGCCGTATGGGGAAAACCGGACTGATCAAAAACGCTTTTTATCAAATTCATCAGGAAAACCCGGAAGCTGCCTGCTTTTATATGGACATCTTTTCCACGACTTGCTTGAATGATTTTATCATTCTTTTCGGCCAAACAGTTGTCGGAAAACTAGATACCCTATCACAGAAAGCACTAACAACACTTACCGGTTTCTTCAGAAGTTGCCGCATTGTATTTTCATCCGACCCACTGAACGGAACTCCACAGGCGGCACTTGATTTTCAACCTTCGCAAGCGCAAGCCACTCTGAAGGAAATATTCGAGTATCTGGAACACTCCGGTAAAGAATGCTACATAGCCATCGATGAGTTCCAGCAAATTACGGACTATCCGGAAAAAGGCGTAGAAGGATTATTACGTTCTTATATACAGTTCCTGCCACATGTACATTTCATATTTTCCGGCAGCAAACAACATCTCATGGATGAAATCTTCACTTCTACCAAGCGTCCCTTCTATCGGAGTACAGAAAAAATGACTCTGCAACCAATCCCCGTAGAGGATTACTTTCTTTTTGCCAACGAATGGATGAATCAGGGAGGTAGACAACTGGGGAGAAACTTATTTCAGCAAATCTATCAGCGCTTCGGAGGTCACACCTGGTACATGCAATATATCCTGAACCGACTTTATGAACAACCTCAACCAACCATTGATGAAAAACTGATTGAAGAGTGCATATCAGATATTATCCATTCCGAAATAGACTCTTACCAACAGTTATACGGGATGCTAACCGAGAATCAATCGTCTTTATTACGTGCCATCGCACGAGAAAAAATAGTAACTGCCATCAACAGTTCGGCTTTCATAAAAAAATATGGCTTGAAAGGTAGCAGCAGCATAAACACGGCGCTTAAAACATTAATCAATAAGGAATATGTTTTCAAATCCGACAGAGGTTATTGTGTCTATGACCGGTTTATGGAACTGTGGCTACAAACATTACCCTATCCCATTAAGTAAACGACAATCAGCGATAAATTAACGTCGACAGATAATCTTCTGCAAACATCTCATTCGCCACTTCCAGCAAAATCTCCGGAGTAATTTGTTCAATACGTTGATAAACCGCTTCGGAACTTTCATACTTATTATAGTGCAGGAAAGTCTTCGCCATGCCGAGAGCATTGTTCTCATTATTATCCGAAGCCACACCTATTTGTCCGATAAGTTGCTTCTTCGCAGCTGCGAGTTGTAGCGAAGTCATCTTTGTATCACGCAGATTTTTAAGCTCTTTCATCACCAGACGCATACAAGTATCCACATCATCGGGATCGCAACCAAAATAAGTGCAGAAAACCCCGGTATCCGTATAAGAAGTCAGGTTAGACTCTACATTATAGACAAGACCGCGACGCTCACGCAGAGAAACATTCAAGCGACTGTTCATACCGGGCCCGCCAAGAATATTATTCAATAGATAGAGCGCGGTACGCTTATCATCGTACGCATTATAGCCACGGCTGCCTATCATCACATGAGCCTGATGCGTATCCTTATGCACCACCAGTTTTTCGGGCGTATAAAGAGACGGCGGAGTACGACGGTTATCCACCGTCACCGCCGGAACATCGGCAAGCAGTTTCTCTGCCAAACGGATGATTTGCTTGAAATACAGGTTTCCCCACACAAAGAACACCATATTCCCCGGATGATAGAAACGGGAAGTAAACGCAGCGGCATCTTCGCTGTGAAAGGTCTTCAGCAGCTCAGGATTCCCCAGGATATTGCGTCCCAACGGATGTCCTCGGAAGATTAAATCCTCAAAATCATCGAAAATAAGTTCGGAAGGGGTGTCTTCATAAGATTGGATCTCATCAATAATCACTTCCGTTTCCTTTTCAATCTCACGTTGCGGAAAAGTAGAGTGAAAGACAATATCCGCCAGTAACTCGAACGCACGGCCGAAATGTTCGGTAAGAAAAGCAGAGTAGATCACTGTTTCCTCCTTGTTGGTATAAGCATTCAGGTCACCGCCCACATTCTCCATACGGTTGAGTATATGCCAGGCTTTCCGCTTCTGAGTACCCTTAAAAATAAGATGTTCCACAAAATGCGCCATGCCCTGTTCATTCTCCAGTTCATCACGGGTTCCGGCATCAACTGCAAAACCACAGTAAGCCACATCGGAAAATGACGGCTGGTGAATAATACGCAAACCATTGGCAAGAGTATATTGATGGTGTCCCAACAAGGGTAATAGTGCTAACTTCTTCATTCTGACGTTTGAAACTAATTGAGGGCGCAAAGATAGCGCAATTTGACGAGGTCCCCTTATCTTCGCAAAGCAAAAATACAATAAAACTTATTGCCATTTATGGAAAATTGCAGATATTTGTAGGCTATAACCTAACTACTAACAAAAATAGTATAATGATTGAATCCATTCAAGAGCTTTTGCAGAAAGAGGCACAAGCCGTACTGAACATCCCCGTGACAGACGCTTACGAGCGTGCGGTAGAACTTATCGTGGAACAGATTCACCGGCGGAAAGGGAAACTGGTGACCTCAGGTATGGGAAAAGCCGGACAGATTGCCATGAACATTGCTACGACATTCTGTTCCACAGGTATTCCTTCCGTATTTCTGCACCCCAGCGAAGCACAACACGGAGACTTGGGCATCTTGCAGGAGAACGACCTGCTGTTGCTGATTTCCAATTCCGGTAAGACGCGTGAAATCGTTGAACTTACACAATTGGCTCATAATCTGAACCCAGACCTCAAGTTTATTGTTATTACCGGAAATCCGGATAGTCCGTTGGCACACGAGTCCGATGTATGCCTCAGCACAGGAAAACCAAAGGAAGTTTGTGCTTTAGGTATGACTCCCACCACTTCGACCACTGTGATGACCGTTATCGGCGACATCCTTGTGGTACAAGTCATGAAACAGACAGGATTTACTATTGGAGACTACTCCAAACGCCATCACGGTGGCTATTTGGGTGAAAAATCAAGAAAATTATGCGAAAAGTAATTGGTATAGGAGAAACGATTCTTGACATCATTTTCCGCAACGGCCAGCCGACAGCTGCCGTACCGGGCGGTTCAGTATTCAATGGCGTCGTGTCATTGGCACGGGCAGGCGTTCCCGTCAGCTTTATCAGTGAGACAGGAAACGACCGGGTAGGTAATACAATCCTGCAATCCATGCGGGATAGCGGCATGTCTACTGACTATGTCAACGTATTTCCCGATGGAAAATCCCCGGTATCACTGGCCTATCTCAACGAGAATGGTGATGCGGAATACATCTTCTACAAAGATTATCCCAAGCAACGGCTGGACGTGGTTTTCCCAAAACTGGAAGAAGACGACATCGTGGTTTTCGGCTCCTATTTTGCCCTGAATCCGGTGCTGCGCGAAAAGGTCCTGGATTTGCTGGAACAGGCACGCGAGAAGAAAGCAATCGTGTACTATGACCCCAACTTCCGGTCGTCGCACAAAAGCGAGGCTATCAAGCTGACGTCCACCATCATCGAAAATTTGGAATATGCCGACATTGTGCGCGGATCTATAGAAGACTTTTTCTATATGTACAATCAAAGAGAAGTGGACAAGGTATATAAAGACAAAATTCGTTTTTATTGCCCTAACTTCCTTTGTACTGCCGGAGCCAAAGAAATCTCACTACGCACGAATAGCATCACCAAAGAGTATCCTATTCCCCCATTGGAAGCAGTCAGCACTATTGGCGCAGGCGATAACTTTAATGCCGGTATTATTTATGGCTTATTGAAGTACGACGTGCGTTACTGTGATTTAGGACAGATAAGCGAGGACACCTGGGACAAGATTATCCGTTGCGGTATCGAGTTTGCGGCAGATGTATGCCGGAGTTTCAACAACTCTATATCACCGGAATTTGCCAAGCAGTTGCCTCCCGTTAACTAAATCCCCGTTAAAGGAGAAAAAACTCTGTGAAACTCTGTGCCCTGGAATAACAAAAGTCATCAGAATACATATCTTTGCAACAAAGCGAAGATAAGCTGCACCTCGGCATAAGAAATGAACAAGTTCATTTTATTCTGCTCTCGGTTTGCATTATCTTTGCATATATATGCTCAGACAAAAAAACTATGTATAGAAATCTGTTGAACTTGCTAACATGTGTATTGCTGCTACCGGCTTGTAGCGGCACAGCTCCTCATATTTCCATTGTTTGCGAAGAAAATAACGTTGGGAACAGTATCGTCAAATGGGAAATAGCCCCTCTCATCAAAGGGAACGTAAAGGTATATGCTTCGACTGATCCGAATAATATCCCCGAGGATTCTCCGGTAGCCATAGCAAACATTTCCGATCAGCGAATGACGATTGTCACCACAGACCCTACCAAGCGTTATTACTACACCCTCGTATTCAATGATAAATATCGCGTAAAGATTGCTACCCGCAATGTCAATATCCCCGGCATACAAAACTTCCGTGATATGGGTGGGTATCCGTCATACCCTACCAAAAAGAGGGTGCGTTGGGGCATGCTCTATCGTTCTGCACAGATAGACAGTCTGGAATGCTACTCACGCAGGGAACTGAAGAATATAGGCATCAAGACCATCATCGATCTGCGCTCAGAATCGGAATTAAAAGGTCACACCCCACTGCAACAAGGATTTAATGTAATACATGTCCCTATAAAAACGGGAGATATGGAAGATATCCTGAAAGGCATTCAGGAACAGAAAATAAAAAGCGACACCGTCTACCGGATGGTGGAGCGGATGAACCGCGAATTGGTAATGCACTATCATAAAGAGTATCGCCAGATATTTGATATCTTGCTGAACAGTACCAATTACCCTGTCGTTATCCATTGCTCCTCCGGCAAAGGACGTACCGGCATTGCTTCGGCACTGATCCTCGCCTCCCTCGGCGTGAACAGCGACATCATTATGGAAGACTACCGCCTAAGCAACGATTACTTCAACATTCCCAGCGCTTCCAGTTATGCCTACAACCTGCCCACACGCTCGCAAGAAGCCATTACGACCATCTATTCGGCAAGGGAAGATTTCCTGAACGCCGCCAAGGAGGAAATAGAGCGTCGGTACGGTGATGTAGACACGTATCTGCAAAGAGCTATCGGACTCACCAAAGAAGAAATAAAGAAGCTGCAAAGCATTCTGCTGGTGAAAAACGATTAGTAATAAAAAAATAGCACTGTTATTCAATTTTATCGCTGATAACTAATCACTAATCACTAAATTTGTTCTATCTTTGTGCCCGAATATAAAGATATACAAAGATTTAATGAAGAATTTTGAAGAGCTCGGTCTGTCGCCGGAGATACGCCGCGCCATTGAAGAAATGGGATATGAGTGTCCCATGCCGGTACAAGAGGAAGTGATTCCTTACCTTTTAGGAGAAAATAATGATGTTGTAGCACTTGCACAAACAGGAACGGGGAAAACCGCCGCATTCGGCTTACCACTTATCCAGAAAATTAATGTAAAGAACCGGATTCCACAATCCCTTATACTTTGCCCTACACGCGAACTTTGCTTGCAGATTGCAGGTGATCTGAATGATTATTCCAAATACATCACCGGATTGAGGGTATTGCCTGTATATGGTGGTTCATCCATAGACAGCCAGATACGCGCCCTGAAACAGGGTGTACATATCATTGTCGCCACCCCGGGACGCTTGCTCGACCTGATGGAGCGCAAAACGGTATCCCTCACCACCATCCAGAACGTAGTGATGGACGAGGCGGACGAAATGCTGAACATGGGATTCACGGACAGCATCAACGCCATTCTTGCCGATGTACCGCAAGAACGTAACACCCTGTTATTCTCCGCCACTATGAGCCCGGAGATTGCACGCATTTCAAAGAAATATCTGCGTGACGCCAAAGAAATCACCATCGGACGGAAAAATGAAAGCACAAGCAATGTGAAGCATGTGGTTTTCACCGTTCATGCCAAAGATAAATACGCTGCCCTGAAACGCATCGTAGACTATTACCCGCAAATATATGGTATCATTTTCTGCCGTACACGAAAAGAAACGCAGGAGATTGCCGACAAGCTGATGCAGGACGGCTATAACGCTGACTCACTGCATGGAGAATTAAGCCAGGCACAACGTGATACCGTCATGCAGAAATTCCGTATCCGCAATCTGCAAATCCTGGTTGCCACGGACGTTGCCGCCCGCGGACTGGATGTGGACGATCTGACCCACGTCATCAATTATGGCTTGCCGGATGATACCGAAAGCTACACTCACCGTAGCGGACGTACAGGACGTGCCGGAAAGACAGGTACTTCCATCGCCATCATCAACCTGCGCGAGAAAGGTAAAATGCGTGAAATCGAACGGATTATCAGCAAGAAGTTTATTGTTGGTGAAATGCCTACCGGTAAACAGATTTGCGAGAAACAGCTGCTGAAAGTAATCGATGACCTGGAAAAGGTGAAGGTGAATGAGGAAGATATGGCTGATTTCATGCCTGAAATATACCGTAAACTGGACTGGTTGAGCAAAGAAGACCTGATCAAGCGTATGGTTTCTCATGAATTTAACCGCTTCTCAGAATATTACCGCAATCGCGAAGAAATAGAAATGCCTACCGACAGCCGTGGCGAACGCAACAGCAGAGGCGGCAGCGAACGCACCGGTGATCGCAACAGCCGCAAAGCAGATCCGGGATTCACCCGACTGTTCATCAATCTGGGTAAGATGGATAACTTCTTCCCAAATGAGCTGATAGGCCTACTGAACGGTAATACCCGCGGACGCGTGGAGCTGGGACGCATTGACCTGATGAAGAACTTCTCTTTCTTCGAAGTAGAAGAAAAAGAGGTGCAGAACGTTGTTAAAGCGTTGAACCGGGCCAATTGGAACGGACGCAAGGTATCTGTCGAGATTGCCGGTGAAGAAAACGGAGAAGGTCGCAGAAATGGTGGCTCATCCGAACGTCGGGGTGGTAAACGTCCTTTCGGTACTTCTTCGGAGAGACGTAGCGACAATGGTCGCGGCTCACGTTCTGAAAAGTCAGAAAGAGGAATAAAAAGTGACAGATCATCCAAAGGGGGTAATGACAAGACCGACAAGAAAAAAAGAAGTGAGAAGCCCAGTCGCGAAGAACGCGGCTACGGAGCACGGGGGCCGAAAAAGACAGATGACTGGCAGCAGTTCTTCAAAGATAAAGAGCCTGACTTCAGCGAAGAAGGATGGGCACGCAGAAAACCGAAGAAATAGATTCACCACGGATTACACGGATTAACACAGATTAAGACGAAGATTAAACGTGAATTGAAGAAAGAAAGAAAGAAAAGAATAAAACGTTTCTCCTCTCTTAATCTGTGTTAATCCGTGTAATCTGTGGTGAAAAAAACTTCGGTATATATACATATAAACTGTTTTATTTGGCTATTTTCAACTCCTTGATAAGATTCCCTGCTTTTCCGTACTTTTCTATAATAAAAAGTACATAACGGATGTCTACACCTATACAACGTTGAAGTTCGGGTTCAAAGACAATATCACTGCTCATTGCTTCCCAATTACCATCGAATGCCAGTCCCAACAATTCCCCTTTACCATTAAACATGGCACTGCCGGAATTTCCTCCCGTAATATCATTGTTAGAGATAAAGCAAACACTCATATCCCCCTTTTCATTAGCATATCTACCGAAATCACCGGAAGAAAACAGACTCAGCAGTTC
>OLIX01003485.1_pt1 | contig 10177 bp, 8 predicted proteins | sample 1601331 | NCBI WGS metagenome assembly OLIX01 (sample SAMEA2452120, study PRJEB22498) | human gut metagenome | biome: human feces; feature: human gut; material: feces | place: Australia | collected 2012 | reverse complement strand
AAGACTGCTGATGAGATTGCGGCAAAGATTGGAATCCACACAGATTCGGATTTTCGTATACGAAGTGGGATTTTTTATACATTGCAGCAGAGCGTGAATGATGGACATATTTATTTGTATCAGGAAGCACTGTTAAGAGAGACCAGTGAATTGCTTGGTGTTCAGATTCAGGATATGGGACAGTACCTGATGGATCTTGTGATGGAAAAAAAGATCGTTATGAAGCCGTCGGAGCAGGGAATGAGGATATATACGTCTCATTACTATTATATGGAATTAAATACAGCAAAAATGCTGCATGATCTTAATCTTGATTTTGAAATTGCAGATGCTAACTTAATACGCCGGATTAATAAAATCGAAAAAAATACAGAGTTGTATCTGGATGATATGCAAAAGACTGCTGTAATGGAAGCAGTAAGGCATGGTCTGATGATCCTGACAGGGGGACCTGGTACCGGTAAGACGACTACGATCAATGCTATGATACATTTTTTTGAAAGTGAAGGACTGGATATTTACCTGGCCGCACCGACAGGAAGGGCAGCAAAAAGAATGACTGAGGCAACCGGCTGTGAAGCACAGACGATACACCGTCTTCTGGAAGTGTCAGGAAATCCGGATGATGAGACAATCGGGGGCTTCCAGCGGAATGCAGAAAATCCACTGGAAGCAGATGTAGTTATCATTGATGAGATGTCGATGGTAGATCTGCCGCTTATGTATGCACTTCTGAATGCTATCGTACCCGGAACACGTGTGATCCTGGTGGGGGATGTGAACCAGCTTCCAAGTGTAGGACCGGGAAGTGTACTGAAAGATATCATTTCTTCGGAGTGCTTTTCGGTTGTAAAACTGACGAAGATATTCAGACAGGCCGGAGAAAGTGATATTATTGTGAATGCGCATAAGATCAACCGGGGAGAACCGGTTGTTCTGGACAATAAAAGTATGGATTTCTTCTTCTTAAAACGTGACGATACGAATATGATCATCAGCAATATTATTACATTGATCCAGAAGAAACTTCCAAAGTTTGTGAATGCGAAAGAAGCGGATATTCAGGTTCTGACACCGATGCGAAAAGGACTGTTGGGGGTAGAGAGAATCAATAAGATATTACAGGAATATCTGAATCCGCCGAAACCTGGAAAACAGGAAAAAGAATACGGAGATCACCTGTTTCGTGAGGGGGACAAGGTGATGCAGATTAAGAATAATTATCAGCTTGAATGGGAAATTTCTACCCGCTATGGAATGACGATCGATAAGGGAATCGGTGTCTTTAACGGCGATATGGGAATCATACGTAAAATTAATACATATGAGGAAACGGTTACTGTTGAGTATGATGAAAAGAAGCTGGTAAAGTATCCGTATAATCTGCTGGATGAATTGGAACTGGCTTATGCTATAACGATTCATAAAGCCCAGGGAAGCGAATATCCGGCGGTTATTATCCCTTTGTTACAGGGACCAAGACAGCTATATTACAGAAATCTGCTTTATACGGCTGTTACAAGAGCAAGAAAGTGTGTTACAGTGATTGGAAGTGAAAGTGTATTTCAGGAAATGATACATAATACGAATCAACAGAACCGTAATACGAGTCTTGCAGAGCGAATCCGGGAATTAAATGAATCATAAAAAAATCAATAAGATTAAAGAATCAATCATATCTTTGCTCTGGCCGGAAGTTTGTCCATTCTGCCAAAAAGTATGCAGAGACGGCATCTGCAAAGAATGCAGAAAGAAGCTGGAACTACTGAAAGTCAGAGAACCAAGGTGTATGCAATGTGGAAAACAGATCCGTAGTGTAGAGCAGGAATACTGTTATGACTGCATGCATACACATCATTATTATGAACGGGGATTGAGTTTGTGGAACCACAAAAACCCCGTAAATCAGTCTGTTTATCAATTTAAGTACCATAACCAAAGAAGATACGGAATATTATATAGTCAGGAACTTGTAAAAGAATTCCAAAAAGAAATAGAAAGATGGAGGCCGGATATTATTATGCCGGTACCGTTGCATCCTTCAAGAAAGAGAAAAAGAGGATATAATCAGGCACAGATACTTGCAGAAGAAATAGGAAAAATCCTGGAAATCCAGGTGGACAGTAAAAGTCTGATAAGAACCAGAAAGACCAGTCCGCAGAAAAAACTAGGTCACCAGGAAAGAAAAAAGAATCTGAAGCACGCATTTGCAGTGAAACATACATTTCAGGCAGCAAAGAGAGTGTTGTTGGTTGATGACATTTATACAACGGGAAATACAATTGATGCAGTGTCAAATGTATTGAAACAGAAAGGTGTAGAGAATGTTTACTTTTTAACCATAAGTATTGGACAAGGGTACTGAGATTTGTTATACTTAAAATGATGTTTTAATGGAATTAATATCATGTTGAGGTGGATATATGTTAGATGAGAGAAAAGTAAAATTAATGACAAAACTTGCTCTCTATGAAGAGACACATGGAAAAGAAGATTTTAAGATCAGCTCTTATTATAGAAAAGACTATGCAAGTCTGCATGTTATCTATGCATTCTTAAGTGTATCGGTTGGATATGTATGTCTGGTAGGCGTGTTGTTGCTTGCCGGCGTGGAGAATATTATGGGTAATCTGTCAAATGGATTGATCATATTTTTATTTTTAATCATTTTGGCAGGTTATGTGGGTGTTGTGATTGTGTATTGCGGAATTGCCAGTCATATATATAATGAAAAACATAAAAAAGCAAGAAAAAGGGTAAAAAGATATAATCATAATCTGATCCAATTGCTGAAGATGTATGAAAAGGAGAAAAGATAGATGGATAATATATATGTAATACGGGGAAGAATAGAAGAACTCTATGGAAAACATTCTAAATTATTTGACAAGGCTTTTCAGTTCATACTTGCAATGATCACATTTTCGATGATCAATCAGAATACCGGATTCATGAAGTCGTTATCATCACCGGTAATTTCTCTGGCACTGGCTGTAGTTGCTACATTTCTGCCTCCGATGGTGATTGTTGTGATAGCAGCGGTATTAGTTCTTGCACATACGCTGGCAGCGTCGATAGGAATATTTGCTGTATCGGCAATGATTTTCCTGATCATGTATATTTTCTATATCAGACTGGCACCAAAGATGGCGTTTGTTGTACTTCTTACACCGATTGCATTTGTTCTGAAAATACCATTTCTGGTACCTGTTGCGTGTGCACTGATATATACACCGGTAAGTCTGGTGCCGATAAGTTGCGGAACAGTTGTGTTTTATATGGTGGAATATCTTAAAAAGACAAGTTCGGCATCAAAAGCATCAGGAAGTAAAGCGATGCTTTCTGAGATTACAACTTATGTACAGAAAGTATTCCAGAATAAGGAAATGTGGATTTACATTGTAGCGTTTATTATAGGATTTTTTGTGGTTTATACAATCCGCAGACGTGAACTGGATCACGCATGGAAAATTGGGATTATAGCAGGAGCAATTGCTGATGTAGTGGTAACGGCAATGGGAAGCATTGCACTTGGAGTGGAGATATCATATGGATCTCTGATCTTCGGAAATATTCTTGCGGTAATTGTTGGAATGATATTAGAACTGTTCCTTTTCTCTGTTGATTATGCAAGAAGTGAACGGTTACAGTTTGAAGATGATGAATATTATTATTATGTAAAAGCAATACCAAAGGTGGCAGTAACAACTCCGGAGAAGACGGTGAAAAAGATCAATGAAAGACAGGAAACAGAGATTATTGATGCAGAAGCAGTAAAACGTCTTTCACAGGATGTTACGGAAGAGACTAAGGCAATCAGCGTGGAGCCGTCTGCAAATCACAAATTAAGAAAAGAAACATCGAGAAAAACACCATATAATAATTCGGAGTACAGAAGTCCTGCACAGATAAGAGCCAGTCAGGCCAAAAAACATTCACCGAAGAGAGGACCGATGCCGAAGAAACATGATATGAAAGATGTAGATAAGTTACTTTTGACACAAAGCCTTGAAAATGAATTTCATGCAAGTGGAAAGAAAACTGCAAATAAAAGAAAAAGATAGATATAGAATATAGTTGAAATATTTCAGATAAAGAGGAGGTGAGAAGAATGGAACAGGCAGTGGCAGATTTTATAGAAAAATACGGAATAGGTCTGTATATTCCAAAGGTACATGTTACAGATGTGATAGAGGTTTTGATTCTTACATTTCTGATTTATCAGATTATTGTATGGATTAAGAATACGAAAGCATGGATGTTACTTCGGGGAATTATCGTTCTTGCCGGATTTATTCTTCTTGCAGCTATATTTAAAATGCATACCATCCTTTTTATTGCGAGAAATTCGCTGACGGTTATGGCAACCGCTGCGATTGTTGTATTCCAGCCGGAACTTCGAAGAGCGCTGGAAAAACTGGGAGAAAAGCAATTCCTGACGTCGGTTGTGCCTTTTGAGCAGAATCGAGAGATACGTTTCAGTGAGGAAACCAGAGAGAATATTATCAGAGCCTGCTTTGCAATGGGAAAAGTAAAGACAGGAGCGTTGATCGTAGTAGAACAGGCAATTCGACTGACAGAATATGAAAGTACAGGGATTCAGATGGATTGTCTGGTATCCAGTCAGGTGTTGGAGAATATATTTGAACACAATACCCCTCTTCATGACGGAGCAATTATTATCCGTGGTGACAGGATTGTGTCGGCAACATGCTACCTTCCACTTTCTGACAATATGCGTATCAGTAAAGATCTGGGAACAAGGCATCGTGCCGCAGTTGGAATGAGTGAAGTCAGTGATGCTCTGATCATTGCTGTTTCGGAAGAAACGGGAGCTGTATCTGTGGCACAAGGAGGCAAACTGGCGAGAAATATTAATGAAGCGCAGCTTAGGATAAAACTGGAAGAAATCCAGCACAGAAGCAGTGAAACTAACAGAATACGGGCAATGTGGAAAGGATGGCGTGAGCATGCAAAAAAGAATAACTAAGAATCTTACGCTGAAAATACTGGCTTTCCTGATTGCAGTATTTCTGTGGCTGATCGTGGTAAATATAGATGACCCGGTAGACGATAAAACTTTCTCAAATATACCGGTTCAGGTAACTCATGAAGAAGTAATTACAGATAATAATAATACGTATCAGATTGTTGATAATACACAGGAAGTGAATGTAACTGTTACGGCGCAGAGATCCGTATTAGATAAAATTAAGGCAGAAGATATTCAGGCAACTGCCGATATGAAAGAACTGACACTTCGTACACAGGTACCAATCGAAATAACAATCAAAGGTTATGCCGGAAAATATGAGAAAGCGACGGCAAATCCAAGAAATCTGCAGATCCAGATTGATGAGGAAGCAAAAAATAATTTCCCGATTACTCCGACAACAACAGGTACTGTAAGAGGTGGTTATGAAGTAGGAGCACTGAAAGCGGTTCCGGAAAAGGTAACGCTTAGAGGACCAAAACGAATTATCAACAGTATAGCCAAAGTTACCGCCGAAGCAGATGTATCAGGACTTTCGGAAGATGAGACGGTGGAAGCAAAACTGGTTCTGTATGATGCGAATAATAATGTGATTGATCAGACACTTCTGGCAAACAATCTTGGAAAAGAGGGAGTTAGTGTAGAAGTAGAACTTCTTCAGGTTAAAAGTGTTCCGATAGAAGTTGATACGTCAGATGTATCAGCGGCAGAGGGGTATAAACTTGGAAAAATAACGGTAGAGCCGCAGGAAGTTGAGATTACAGGAGATAAAACGACATTAGCAGGAGTTTCCAAAATCAGTATTCCGGCAAGTGCGTTACAGCTGGATAATCTGACACAGAAGACGGACAAAACAATTGATATTTCGTCTTATATTCCAAGTGGTGTGTCTTTGACAGAACAGAATGCGAATAAGGTGGTTGTATCAATTCCGGTACAGCAGCCGGGAGCGAAAACATTTGAAGTATCTACAAATTCTATTGTTGTAAACAATATAGCAGAAGGACTGAGCATTAGTTATGGTTCAACGGTTGATCTTGAGATACAGATAAAAGGACCTGGGGATGCACTGAATTTGTTCTCACCGGCAAAGAAAGTGAGTATTGATCTGAAGAAGTATACCAATGCAGGAACTTATACGGTTCCGGTATCTGTTGAACTTCCGGACGGATGTTCACTGGTGAATAATGTGAATGTAGAAATTATTCTGGAAAAAACAAAACAGAATGATAAGACACAAAATGAAAATAGTAGCAGTGAAGGTCAGACGAAAGAAGATGAGAAAAAGACAGATACAATCAGGTAAACAAAAGAGAATAATCATAAAACAAGTACAGAGGCTTGAAGATGGACGGAATAACAATTAGAAGCGAGGAGAGTACATTATGATCAGACAGAAAGTTACAATAACAAATCCAACAGGGTTACATCTCAGACCGGCAGGAATGTTCTGTAACATAGCAAGTAGATACAAATGCAAAGTAGAGTTTATGTATGATGACGATGTTGCAGCAAATGCAAAGAGCGTTTTAAGTGTTCTCGGAGCATGTGTGAAATCGGGAGATGAGATCGAACTTATTTGCGACGGGGAAGATGAAAAAGAGGCTATGGATGCCATGGTCAGTGCAATCGAAGATGGATTAGGAGAATAAGAGAATATTGGACGGCCTGTGTTTTTACACAGGCCGTTTTAGTATTGCCATGCAATGCCTATTTTATAAATGAACAAGGAGAAAGAAGCAATAATGAAAGATAAAATAAAAAATATACTGGATATAACATTTTGGAAATTTGTATTGGTTGGAATTGTGAATACACTGGTCGGAACAGCTGTAATGTTTGCAGCATATAATGTGTTACATCTGAGCTATTGGATATCCTCGGCATCCAATTATGTTGTGGGGAGTATTGTGAGTTATTTTTTGAATAAGTATTTTACATTTCAGAATAAAGAAAAGTCATGGAAGCAACTGGTTAAGTTTGCGTTAAATATTACGGTCTGTTATCTGGTTGCGTACGGGCTTGCCAAGCCGCTTGTGTCATGGTTTCTTCACGGACAGAGTAAAAGTGTACAGGATAATCTGTCTATGCTAGTTGGAATGGGAGCGTTCGTGGTGTTTAATTATGTGGGACAGAGAGTGATTGTATTTAGAAAATAAGAAAATGTCCGGAAAAGCAAATAAAGATAGTAAGAAAATAAGAATCATGATATAGTAAAATATATAATACAATTTGATGATTTGAGGGGGGAAATATGAAAAGGATAATGACGGTAATGCTGGCTGTCATATATATTACGACAGGTACAATCAGCGTTATGGCAGGAGAACCGGAGAATAACGACGCTCAAAAAAAGGAATCTGTCTCTGATTCAGTGAAAGTGCAGACGAGTGAGAATACAGATGAGGACAGGCCGAAAGAAAATAGTTGGAGATATTCGAATGGTGAATTAATACCACAAGAAGATGATGCGACAAGTAATGCAAGGGCTGTTACAAATGCATGGAAAAAGGTCAATGGACAATTTGTTAACAGTCTTGGAAAACCAATCCCTGGTGCAAAGAAAAAAGGAATGGATATAAGTGAATATCAGGGAACTATTAACTGGGATACGGTAAAAAACAGATCGGATATTGATTTCGTTATTATCCGCTGCAGTTATGGTTCAGGCTATAAAGATCGTAAATGGGAGTACAATGTAAAAGAATGTGAACGATTGGGAATTCCTTATGGGGTATACATATATTCTACAGCAACAACGGTTTCGGCAGTAGAGAAAGAGGCTGAAAATGTTAAGAAAATGTTGGAAGGACACCAGCCGACATACCCCGTTTATTTTGACATGGAAGAGAATTCGGTTCTGAATCTTGGCAGTTCAACAATTGGAAAATTGGCAAATACATTTTGTTCTAAGATATCTGGGGCTGGATATAAAGTTGGAATTTATGCGAGCCTGTATTGGTGGAATAGTATATTGACAGATCGGGTATTTAAGAATGAGTCCTGGTCTAAATGGGTTGCGCAGTATAGTGCATCTTGTCAGTATCAGTCAAAGTATGATATGTGGCAGTGTACGTCTTCGGGAAAAGTAAATGGTGTTAGTACCAATGTAGATATTAACTTCTGGATGTCAGATGAACCGGTGATAAATCAAGATGCAGATCGGGTAATGGTTTCCGATGAGAATATCATTACATATACGTCGCATATGCAAAGTTATGGCTGGCAGGAGCCTGTAAATAACGGTTATCAGACAGGAAAGCCGGGTTATGGAAAAAGACTAGAAGCGTTTAAAATAAATGTCGGGGGCGGATATGGAGATCTAGGAGTAAGATATCAGGCATGTATACAGGATGAAGGCTGGAAGCCACTGGCAGAAACAGGGCAGCTCGCAGGAACAGAAGGAAAAAGCAAGTATATTCAGGCTGTGAAAATTAGTTTAACAGGAAGTCAGGCCGAGAATTATGATATATACTATCGTGTATATAGTCAGAACTTTGGCTGGCTGGGATGGACATCCAATGGACAGCCGGCTGGAAGCCAGGGATATGAAAAACGAATTGAGGCATTACAAATTGCTGTCTTACCAAAAGGAGCAACGATACCCGGAACAACAGATAATTCGTATAAGACTACAGGAAAGAAAGTAGAATATAGAACATACGTAGAAAAACAAGGATGGAAGAAATACAGTGCGGATGGTGAACAGAGCGGTACAATTGGTCAGGCAAGAGCGGTTCAGGGATTAGCTGTCAGAGTAAATGATACACAATATAGTGGAAATATAGTATATGATACGTATATGCAAAGTTATGGCTGGATGGGAGAAAAAGCCAATAATACAGCAGCAGGTATATTAAATGGCGGAAAGAGAATGGAAGCTATAAAGCTGCATCTCACAGGAGAACTTGCGGAAAAGTATGATATTTACTACAGAGTGCATACACAGACATTTGGCTGGCTTGACTGGGCGAAAAACGGAGAACCATCCGGAACAAAAGATTATGCAAAACGAATCGAGGCGGTTCAGGTTAAAGTGGTTCCAAAGGGAAATCCTGCTCCGGGAGCAACATCTATAGCTTTTAAGGAAGCAAAAATAGCTTACAAAACGCATGTACAGACCTATGGATGGATGAGTAAGGTACATGATGGTGAGACGGCCGGAACAAGTGGAAAAGCCAAGAGGATGGAAGCACTGAATATAGCAATGGTAGATTCCAGTTATAATAAGGAAATTTCATATAGAACGCATGTACAGACCTACGGATGGCAAAAGTGGGTTAATGGCGGAAAAAACAGCGGAACAGAGGGAAAAGCTAAGAGACTTGAAGCAATACAGATTGAATTGAAAGATTCGCTGGCAGATCAGTATGATATATATTACCGGGTGCATGCACAGTCATTTGGCTGGCTTGGATGGGCGAAGAACGGCGAACCATCCGGTACAGCTGGACTGGCAAAACGTCTCGAGGGAATCCAGATTGTTGTCCTGCCTGCAGGCAGTGCAGCGCCATCTGTGAATTATGCAGGCGTGAATGTATCCGGCTCTGCGTATCGTACAAGAGCGTATGTAAATGGAACATCGTCAAACAGTATTGTGATTCCGGGGTACAACAATCAGCCGAATGTCATGTACAAGACACATGTGCAGTCATTTGGATGGCAGAATTGGAAGCTGAACGGAGATTGCTCTGGTACATTCGGCAAGAGCAAACGGCTGGAAGGAATCCAGATCCTTCTGGTGCCGAAAGGGGCAGCAGCACCGGCATCGAATTATGGTGGGATGATACAGAATAATCCGAGTACGTTTATAGCACGATAACAGAGATAAAAAATAAGCAAGAGATGAACTCTTGCTTATTTTTGTGGAATGCGGGTGGGGGGACTTGAACCCCCACGGGAACTCCCACTAGAACCTAAATCTAGCGCGTCTGCCAATTCCGCCACACCCGCATGTGAATTGTGAAATTAATATATTATAATATGAAAGAACGAAAGCTGAATCCATGCCCCTCCGTAAGCTGCGCTTACTTCGGTCACGGGCTGTCGCCCTATCATCTGTTGTAACTGCGACCTCCTGTGAGCAAACTCCCATCGGTCTCGTTACTTCCAGCTGGCATGGCTTGTAGCTTTCGCGAAAATTCCGCCACACCCGCATATGTATGAATAAAAAATTAGCAGATG
>OLIX01003476.1_pt1 | contig 10189 bp, 10 predicted proteins | sample 1601331 | NCBI WGS metagenome assembly OLIX01 (sample SAMEA2452120, study PRJEB22498) | human gut metagenome | biome: human feces; feature: human gut; material: feces | place: Australia | collected 2012 | reverse complement strand
AGAATGGGCTTATTTCAGCCGAGGATTTGTCTGTAGGTTGATTGAAGATTAGTATAAATGTGAAAGGAATGTAACCTATGAAAAAGATGACCGCTGCCGTATTATCCGCCGCACTGCTGGCTGCCGTGGGTTCGAATGCCTGCGCATATGATAAGTCCCTGCCACTGCCCGATGTGAACACCGAGTTCAAAACATATATGGATTACCGCACCATAACCGATACATCGTCCGCTCAGTACGACCTCCAGCAGCACGCATACACCGACAGTCAGGGCATAAGACGAGTTGACGGAGATGTGTGCGTTGCCCTTGGCACAGCCTATGCCGACAGCTGCGGGGAGCGGTTTGAGATAACCCTTGATTCGGGCAACTCCTTTACCGCCGTTGTGGGAGACATCAAGGCAGACTGCCACACCGACCCCTCAAACCGCTATGTTGAGCTGTGGGAGGGGCACGGAGACATGGTGGAGTTTATCGTCGAGACCGAAGAGCTTGACGATGACATCAGGCTCATGGGCAGCATCGGCGAATATGATGACTACAGCGGCAGCGTTGTGTCTATTGTAAGGCTTGAGGAATGATATGATGCTCTGCACCGTTTTTGCGGTGCAGGGCTTTATTATTTGTTTCTCGGCTTCACATTACAAAAAATCTCCCTGCACCTTTGTGATGCAGGGAGATCATATTACATATTAGAACCCGTCTTCACAAGCATATGCGCACGCCTTTTCGGCAAATTTTGCCGCAGACTGCGTTAAAAATCCTTGCCGGGCGAAAGCCCGCCTGCGGATTTTTGCCTACTCTGCAACAAAATTATGCTCGAAAATCCGCACACATTTCTTATGAAGACAGGTTCTTAAACTTTTCGTATTGCATTGAATATTGCAAATATCGCCACAAATATCAGGTTGTACAGCAGAATATTTGTTACCGTAAGCTCTGCCATTGAATGGAGAAGCACCAGCGTCAGCGTCAGCAGAATACCCAGCAGTATTTCTGCCGCCTGCATTGCTATTCCTGCGGAGATCGTTCCTCTCAGTCGGTTTGCTCCGATTATCAGCTGAGCAAAGGAAGCAAATCTTCCCGAGCAGGCAAGTGTTGCGGGACGCTTTGCTGCATACTCGGTGGTCTGCTCGAAATCTGTGTGAAGTCTGAAAGGTATCAGCCTGAACAGTGCGGGTGTTACTTCAAAAAGCTCTGACAGCCTGTGCACCGAAAGCATGGAATCCACTGAGCGGAGCATTACTGCAATTCCGCTGCGCTCCAGCTCTTTAAGTGCGTTCTTTATCTGGTGCGATGGCATAAGCTCGATTATGAACATTGCCGACAGTTGACCCGATATTGAAAGGTAAACGGCGATCTTGTCCTCGCCCGTATATTCCTTTTCCTTTGCCACTGAGGGAAGGCCCTCGATGCTGTGGTTCTGCATAAGCTCTCTGTTTCCGAGGAGCACACGCTTGTTGTTTATCCAGCCGCACAGACCCATTGAATCCTCGTAAATGTAGCTTTCAACGGGGTTGAGCATTTCAGTCTTGCCCACGATTATGTCGTAGAACATATTTTTCAGCACGCTGCCTGCCTGGCTTGTAAGGCTTGCCGCCTCGACAATGGCTTCGTCAATGCTTGTATCGGGGAAGGACTTTATGTTCCTGAGGATAATGCTTCCGGGAGGGAACAGCTGTGAAGCGTCTATCATAATGCTGTTGGTATCGGCAAATTCGTCGATGCTGTCAAAGCCGATGATAGCGCCCTGCTTTGCGTTATACTTTACAGATGCCTTTTCCATCGGCATATTTACCACCAGCATCATTGAGAAGCATGAGCAGATAGATGCGCAGGCTGAGAATGTGGAAAGACCCATGCAGACAGCGCCTATCGTTCCGTGCTCGCTTATGCCCAGCAGTGCCGAGATCATGCCCAGCAGCAGACCTGCGCCTGCGATTATGGGGGAAACTATACGGCAGAACCTGTCGGTGCTGTCGTTGGCGTATGATGTTTTAAGGAAATCGGTGATGACCTCTGTTTTCTGCATTCCCGCAAGAATGGGGAAGTCGGTGAGAGCGCCTCTTGTGAAGTTCTGCGCCTTGTCCTCGTCCTCCACGATAAAGAGGGCGTAGCGGTCATTGTCTCCCGAAATGTAGGAGAAGCTGCGCTGTGTTCTGCTGATGATTAGCAGCTTGCCTATGGTGTTGAAGATAAGTGCGCCCACCGCAACGGGGATATAGATGTAAACGAAGCTGCCACGAACCATATTGGAATCCGCCAGGGATACCATTGAGGTCAGCAGTCCCGAAATAAGCGCCATTGCCGAAAGGGTGTCGCAGTCGGCTTTCATGGAAAAGAGCTTTGAAATGCCGCTGGATATGGTCTGCGATGCCACAAATCCCGCAACAACGCCGATAACGCTGTTGATGAACAGGAAAACGTCGGGCTGGCTGCGCTTGTTTATCAGTGTGAATGTTTCAAGTACGGGGAGGTTGAAGTCGTTTGCTATCGCCATATAGGTAGAGGCTATGAAGCAGATGAACAGCACAACCAGTCTGCCTGCCAGACGGCCTTTCTGCTCGGCGATATGCTTTTCAATATCGGGAGCATCTTCAAGGCTCTTGAAGTCGTCTATCTCTTCATTTTCCTTTTCCTCGGCTACCTCCGCCTCGGTGTTTTCCTCTTCGTCGCCCACAAGGACGAAATCCTTTATCTTCTTGCTTCTGCGCTCTTTAAGGGCGCTCATTTTTTCCAGCTCGGTGTCAGCCTTGCTGCGGCTTATCTGGGCTGTGTCCTGAATGAGCTTGTCCGAAAGGTCAAGGTCGATATCGGATATCTTCTTTCTTTCAATAGCTGAGGGATTGTTCTGATGCTTTATCTTCTTGCTCTCTTCCAGCAGCTCGGAGCCTTCGCCGTCCGACTCTTCCTTGGCAAGGAGCTTGTTGAAGATGTCGGTAAAGCCCTTGAGATGCGATGTATCGCTTCGTGCCAGCGTCTTGGGACGCTCGGGCTTTTCGTACTGGCTCAGGATACTGTCAAGGTCGTTATCATCGGCATATTTGTCGAATGGGTCACGCTCACGGACAGCCTTCTTGGGAGTTACCTTTTCGGGCTTGACCTTATTGTGTTCACGCTTTGGCTCGGCAGAGGCATATTTTTCCTCGTACTCGTCCTGACGCTCCATCTTTTCCGAAAGGCTCATGCCCTCGGGCTGTTCAATCTCAAAGGGGATCTCACGCTTTTCACGTTTGGGGATAAGGTCGGTGTCCGTCAGCAGAGGAGAAGAACCGTATTTCTTGTCAAAATCATCCTCTTCCTCGTCGTAGATATCCCTCAGGCCCTTTATGCCCTCTGTGATATCAACATCAAAACGCTTTTTGACGGGCTTTACCTTGGTTTTCTTCGTCTTTTTCTCGGCAGCTTCCTTTTCCTCACGCTCCGCCCGCAGCTCTGCGTCGGTTTTCAGCTCAGCGGTCATAGTCGCCGCTCATTATCTCATATTTTATCTGCTTGTCCTTTTTGATGCGTTCCTCTTCGGTAAGCTGATCCTCGGGAATGTCATGCACCGACTTGGGACGGCTGTTGCGTATCTCCTCGGGAGAGGGATAATCCTGCTCCAGCGAGATATTTATGCCGCTGAGACTGATATCGTTAGTGGGGTTTCTGCTGTCAAATATCTCCGCAAGACCCGAATCCTCGTAATTCTTTGTGGCGGGATAGCTGCTCAGAATATCGTCCAGAGCGGCTTCATCGGGAGATTCACCGTCTGACGGATATTCGCTCAGTATATCTTCAAGAGAAAATTTATTTTCAGTCAATATCTATTTCCTCCTTGCATACAATTTCAAGACTTATCACTTTACAGCCGCTCTCTGTCTTACAGCCTCATACATGAATATGCCTGCTGCAACGGAAGCGTTGAGGGAGGTGATCTTTCCGTACATGGGGAGCTTTACAAGAAAATCGCATTTGTCACGGATAAGCCTGCCCATGCCGAAGCCCTCGGAGCCTATTACCAGACCGATAGGTCCTGTAAAGGAGGTGTCGGAGTAGTTTTCACCGCTTGCATCTGTGCCGTATATCCAAATGCCGTTCTTTTTCAGCTCGTCAATGGCAGCGCCAAGATTTGCCACCCTTGCAACGGGGAGCCAGCTTGCCGCACCTGCGGAGGTCTTGAAAACAGTGGCATTCAGCGATGCGCTTCTGCGCTTGGGGATTATGATGCCGTCAGCGCCTGCAGCCTCGGCTGTACGGATTATTGCTCCAAGATTGTGGGGGTCTTCTATCTCATCGCATATGATGATGAAAGGCGCAGTGCCTTTCTTTTTTGAAATAGCCAGAATATCCTCTACGGAAACATATTCCGCACAGGCACCCGAAGCGATTATTCCCTGATGGGAAGCGCCGCCGCACATCTGAGTAAGCTTCTGATCGCTTACGTTCTTGATGACGATGCCACGCTCACGGGCAATTCTGGTAATGGCACCGATGCTGCCTCCTGCATTTTCGTTTACATAAATAGTATCGAGCGCCTTGCCTGATTTAAGTGCTTCCATAACGGGATTTCTGCCGACGATGAGACCTGTTACCTCGTCGCTGTCAGCAAAATCCGCAGGTCTTTCATCACGGTCATAGTCGCTGCGCTCGTTGCGGGGAGAACCGCCGTAGGGACGCTTATAATCGCCCTTGGGCTTTCCGTATCCGCCGAAGCTCTTTTTCCTGTCTTTATCAAAACGCTGCTGCGCCATAATTATCTCCAATCCGTCCTTATCCTGCGTGTGCGGTAAGGACAAGTAATTTCATTTGAGCATAAATAGCTATACTAATATATTATACAACATAATATCCGCTTTTGCAATAGCTATATCTACAAAATTCGATATGTTTTAACAAATGAATATCTATATCAGCGAAAACGTGATATGAAAAAATTTTCGTTTGACCTTGCAAAATCCTTCCGATATGGTATAATAAAGTAAATGTTTATTTTGTGAGGATAATTTTATGGATAATAACTTTAAAGCATCTACCGCATTCGGCACGGCGGATATTTTGCTTCCTGCCGAAAATACGGATATGTCCAAGTGGGCAGTTGTTGCCTGCGACCAGTTCACCTCCCAGCCCGAATACTGGAAGGACGCTGCACGCATTGCAGAGGGCGCTCCCTCCGCCCTTGACCTTATTCTTCCCGAAGCATATCTTGAAAGCCCCGATTCGGAGCAGATGATATCCGATATCAGAAAGAATATGGAAAAATACATCTCCGACGGCATTTTCAAAGAGTATAAGAACGCAATGATATACATTGAGCGCACCGACAGCACAGGCAAGGTTCGCTGCGGTATCGTAGGAGCTGTTGACCTGGAGCAGTACGATTACCGCAAGGGCAGCGGCTCTGCCGTGAGAGCTACCGAAGCTACAGTTGCGGAGAGGATTCCTCCCCGTCTTAAAGTCCGCAGAGGTGCGCCCCTGGAGCTTCCCCACATTATGATACTTATTGACGATCCCGAAAAGACCGTCATTGAAAAGGTGAGCGCCAAGAAAGCTTCCCTCAAAAAGCTTTATGACTTTACGCTTATGAAAAACGGCGGCAGCATAAAGGGCTATCTTATGGACGGTGAAACTGTTGCCGAGACAGATTCTGCTCTTGCGGCTCTGGGAAACAGCGAGGAGTTCGAGAAAAAATACGGCAAGGGCACTCCCGTTCTGTTGTATGCAATGGGCGACGGAAACCATTCCCTTGCCACTGCCAAGGAATATTACGAGGAGCTGAAGCGAGAAAATCCCGATAAGGACTTTTCAAACCACCCTGCCCGCTATGCACTGGCGGAGATAGTAAATCTCCACAGCGACGCTCTGGAGTTTGAGGCTATCCACCGCATTATCGAGGGTGTTAACACCGAAGATATGCTTGCCGAGATGACTGACGAACTGGGCCTTTCCGAAAACGGAACGGCTTCTCAGAGCTTTATATGGGTATGCGGAAGCACCGAAAAGAAATATTACATCACCAAGCCCACTTCTAACCTTACCGTTGGCAGTGTGCAGAATTTCATAGACAAGTACCTTTCCGCAAAGGGCGGCAAGGTAGATTATATCCACGGCGCCGGTATTGTAAGGCAGCTTGCCTCCAAAAAGGGCTGCGCAGGCGTGCTGCTCCCCGATATGGGCAAGGACGAGCTTTTCCCCACAGTCATCAAGGACGGCGCACTGCCCAGAAAGACCTTCTCCATGGGTCATGCGGAGGATAAGCGCTATTATGTGGAAGCAAGAAAGATAAAATAAGAGGGTAATGAAATGATTAACTACAGAAAAGCAAAGCCCGCAGATATCCCTACTCTTATTCAGATGAGACTGGGATATATGCACGAGACCCACACCGACCTTGAAGAACCTGTTTTTGAAACCATTGCCGATAAGACCAAGGGCTATTTTCAGGAGCATCTTAACCGTGACTGCGTGGTATATCTTGCGGAAGAGGACGGCAAAGCCGCAGGCTGCGTGTTCTTCCTGCTGATAAACAAGCCTGCCAGTCCGCTGTTCATCACAGGCAAGACAGGTACGCTGATGAATGTTTACACTCTCCCCGAATACAGGAGACGTGGCATAGGAAAAAAGCTTGTGAGCATGGCAATAGAGGACGGCAAGGCGTGGGATCTTTCCTACATCGAGCTGAGAGCCACAAAGTGCGGATATCCCTTATACAAGCAGCTTGACTTTATTGAGGACAAGTCAATTTATATGTCCATGAAGCTGAGCTTTACGGAAGAATAACAAAACGGGAACCTTTTCAGCAAAAGGTTCCCGTTCTGTTTGTTAAGGAGAAGATTGAAGATATATAAAGATGTATGGGATAAGCGGTATTTTAAACGGCTGCACGCTCCATTTTGTAGCCCACGCCGAAAACTACCTTGATGTAGCTGGGATTGTGGGGGTCAGGCTCTATCTTGCTGCGTATGCGCCTGATGTGCTCCACTACGGTCTTGCGGACTGAGTAGGGATTTTCACGCCATACACGGCGGTAGATATCGTCAACTGTGCATACATCGCCGCAGTTTTCCATAAGGTACTCGACGATGCCGTACTCAATGGCTGTGAGCTTGACGGGATTTCCGTCCGAGAACACCTCACGCCTCCTGCGGTCAACGGATATTGCGCCGTTTACGAGGGTGTCTGTGCCGCTTGCCGCAAGAAAGCTCCTGCTCTCGGCGGATTCGCCCAGATATCTTCTGAGCATGGATATAACACGGGCTTTGAACTCGTACTTGCCGAAATCATCTGCGTCCATGCAGGCATCTGCGCCCTTGGCGAGAGCCATTGTCCTGTATATCTCATCGCAGCTGTCGGAAACGGTGAGCAGCGGGATATCGGAAATTTTTCTCACATTGCCTATAATATCAAAAGAGGGAGCGGCAAGTCCGCCGTCACGCACTATCATCATGTGCCAGCTGCCGTTGGGGCAAAGCTCTCTGAGCTTTTTGTCGCCGCAGTCTGTGGTGTAAACGTTGATCTCCTCTCTCATAAGGAGCTTTGCGATATCATCAGTTTTGGAAGCGTTTGCCCCCGTGTATGTAAGGATAACATTTGGGCGGCTTTCGATATTCGTAATGCCGCTTTTTGCTGCCAGTATGTTGTTAAGTGACATAAGCTTTCCTCCTGTTCGTTTTATCAGAAATTTTGAGAATGATCTTCCTGCGCTTTTCATGCGCTTCTGATATATAAACGATTCAGAGGGGCAAAAAATTTCACTGATTTCCTTAGATTTACAAAAAGTTCATATATGCTGTATGAATCAACATATATGGATCTGATATAATGCGCATGATTTGTGCATATTTACAATAAAAGCCTTTGCACTGTATGAGTACAAAGGCTTGGTTTATTCGTCCTTATCCTGCACGGCGTTTATCTCGTCCTCGCACTGCTTTACCTGATTGAAAAGCGATGAGGCGTGTTCGGGATATGTTCCTGTGAGGGTGTTTGTGGTGATAGGCGTGTTCTGCATCTCGCCGCTTACGGCAATGGCTTCGGCACGGGCTTTTTTCATCTCCATTGCGGAGAGGGTGAAACCGTCTGCGGCAGGTGAGCTGAGGGTGAAGAACACACGGAATATCCTATATACCGCAAGGCTCAGATAGCTGCGGACAGCCTTTTCCAGTTTTCCTCCGTCCTTTTCGGACACCATGGAGAATATAAGCTTCTGTGAATCCAGCAGCATTTTCTGCTCCTCGGTGAGCTTGTCCTTATCCTCGCCTGAAGCAGCGGGAGCTTCCTTTGCGGCCTTGCCCATAGGCTCGGCACATCTTCCGAGAAGATAATCGCAGGATACATTATAATAATCGGCAGTCTTGACCAGAAAATCAAGTCCGCACTCTCTTATACCTTTTTCATAATGGGAAAGCAGAGCCTGAGAAACGCCCAGATCGGTAGCGGCCTGCTTTTGACTTATGTTGCGCTCTTTGCGCAAAAGGGTAATTATACGGGGAAAATCCGTATTCACAAAAGCACCTCCGACCGTTATAGTTTACACAGATGTGTCTATAGGCATACTCTACATACTGTAAATTATATAACATAACGTACAATTTGTAAAGAGCTATTTCGGCAAAATGCCATAGAAAAATGTAACTTTTTTATGAATTGCTGTAATTGCTGAAAATCTGCGCAAAAAAATGAAAAATTTCCCTGTTATGAGTTGTTTTATTATCAGAGGATGATTTCTGATCAGTTGCCTTTGGCAGAAAGGAATATACTATATGAAAAGATATACTGTTATTGGAGCAATGGCTCTTATAATTGTTTTGACCGCTTGCGGAGCATTTACCGCCTGCGGTACAAATGACACGGCAGTTTCCGGGCAGGGCGTTACGGAGCAGACAGCCGAGGCTTCCGATATCACTCAGGCGGAGACTGTCGCAAGCGACGCTGCCGAAACATCAGCCGCTGTTTCAGCACCTGCTGAGGAAGAAAATGCCGGCGAAATCGCTGACAGCGCCGGTACCACTGACATCGCTGAAACTGAATTGGCGGAGGAGGCTGAAAATGAAGAAGCCTCTCCCGAAGCTGCGGAAGAGGCTGACGGTGAAGTTCAGAAGGCTGACGGCGGCTATATCGGTATCCCCACAGACAGCACAGCAGATGGGGATATCATTTCCATATCCGTGGGCAGCGATTACCTTGACTGCTCAGTAAAGTACGGAAATGTTAAATTTCTCGAAGATGAATCCACCTCCGACACCCTTTATTTTCAGGGCATAAGCGCAGGCAAGGACAACATCGTCATTTCCGAAAACGGCAGCGACGGAGTTATCTTCCGTGAGTATGCGGTCATCGTCAATGACGACCTTACCGTAGAACTGTACCCCGAAAGCAACGGCATCGAACTGCTTGACGGCGGATACGGCATCAACTACTAATCGCCGTCGTAGAATACCCTGTATTTCTTTTCCGAGTGGGAATAGGTGCTCATTACCAGCCCTATGCCGATGTACATGGTGAGGACTGAGGTCCCGCCCTGGCTCAGCAGGGGCAGGGGAACGCCTATAACCGGTGTAAGTCCGAAAACCATTCCCAGATTTAGAATGCAGTGGGTGGAGAACATGGCGTATATTCCCACGCAGATGTATTTGCCCAGATCGTCCTTGGCAATTTTCGAGTCTGCCATTATTTTAAGGCACACATAGGTCAGCACGGCGATAACGGCGATACAGCCTATAAATCCGAAGCACTGACCCACATAGGTGAAGATAAAGTCGTTGGCGGCCTCGGGCACTTTAAGATAGTCGCCGCCGAAAAGCCCCTTGCCGAATATCTGACCCGAGCCGAGAGCGGTCTTGCTCACACGCTGGTGATAGCCAATGCCCTGAGGGTCAAGCTCGTCATCGAAAAGAACAAGAAAGCGCATTTTCTGATAGGGCTGCATTACCTTTACCCACACGAACCACAGTGCAAAGGGCAGAGCCACAATGCAGGGCAGGATATATTTCCATGAGATGCCTGCGGAAAACATCATTATCACGAATATCATGGCAAAAACGCAGGCTGTTCCGTCGTCTCCCTGCAAAATTACCAGCAGAATGGGTATGGAGACATGTGCGCACAGCAGGAGAACATTGGAGAACCTGTTTATTTTGTCTCCCACCTTGGAAAGGTGCAGGGCAAAAGTGGTTATAAAGGCGACTTTGAGCAGCTCCGAGGGCTGCAG
>OLIX01003474.1_pt1 | contig 10197 bp, 10 predicted proteins | sample 1601331 | NCBI WGS metagenome assembly OLIX01 (sample SAMEA2452120, study PRJEB22498) | human gut metagenome | biome: human feces; feature: human gut; material: feces | place: Australia | collected 2012 | reverse complement strand
ATTTGAACCCTCGCGCCGGTTGCCCGACCTACACCCTTAGCAGGGGCGCCTCTTCGGCCTCTTGAGTATTTCTCCGAATTTGTTTTCGATATAGGCGCTGTATCAAGCGCATAATTGATTATACTAAAGCTTTTTTCAAATGTCAATAACTTTTTTTACTTTTTTGTAATTTATCTTTTACTAGAATTTTCTCTCATTTTTCTTTGTTTGTAATTTATTTCTATATAGATATAACAAAAGAAGAATCCTTCTGTGTAAACTCTGGATTCTTCTTTTTTCTCGCAAGACTCTGATGATCTACTTCTGTTCGGAAGTATTTTTCTCTATTACTTCTTCAATCCGCCTCTTTACTTCTGCTGCAATTTCATTTGTCTTCATATCCTTGTATTCTTCATACAACATCGGTTCTAAAAAGTGAACTTGTACTGTAACTGGTTCAATGCTGTTTGTATCAAATGGTTTAAAGGAATCAATTAACGCCACCGGGATAATCGGACATTTTGCTTTTGTCGCTGCTTTAAAGCTTCCGCCCTTAAATTCTTGAACATGATTTCCATTTTTTGACCTCGTTCCTTCCGGAAAAATCAAATAGTTCCTTCCATTTTCTACTTCTTTGCTCACTGCAGTAATCACTTTCATTGCCTGTCTGACATCACTCCGGTCCATTGTATATGCTTTCATGCATTTGAAAACCTGTTTCAAAAACTGTACATTTTCTACCTCTTTTTTTGCTACAACTGAAAATGGATGTGAACATGCCTCTACAATTGCAAGTACATCATACATTCCCTGATGATTTGGAAAGAACATAAACCCATCTTTCTCCGGTATATTCTCTTTTCCATGTACATCGATCGTCACTCTTCCGCCTTTATTGGCACGAAGTACGATGAAGGTGAGCATTTTATAAATTTGCTGCTCTGTATATTTTTCTACATGTCCCGCATAATAGCATAATTTACACCACATAACAGGAACCAGCAAAATATTTTTAAAGACCATTAATAAAATACGTTTCATTTAATTTTCCTCTATTCTCTTTCTGTATTTTTCAATTGCTGTCTCATAGAGATTATTTCCATCTTTGTCGATTACGACGATCACAGGAAAGTTTTCAATTTCCAATCGGCGGATTGCTTCTGCTCCAAGGTCATCATAGGCAACTACTTCTGAGCGTTTAATACATTTAGATAACAGTGCTCCTGCACCTCCTACTGCCGCAAAATAGACAGACTCGTTTCTTATAATCGCATCAATCACTTCCTGTGTCCGCTTTCCCTTTCCAATCATTGCCCCCAGACCCAGATCTAACAGCCGCGGCGCATACTTATCCATTCTGCTTGCAGTTGTTGGTCCTGCTGAACCGATTGGTCTTCCTTCTCTTGCCGGAGATGGTCCCATATAATAAATCACCTGCTCTTCCAGTTTCACTGGCAGCTTCTCACCTTGATCAAGGCTTTCATTCATTCTTTTATGCGCAGCATCCCTTGCCGTATAGATTGTTCCCGTCAAATATACATAATCTCCCGCTTTTAATTGGCAAAGCTGATCTTTTCCTGCTGGTACCGTCATATGTTTTTCCATCTGCACTGCCTCCCTTTCTCTCCTTGCTATAACACTCTCACAATATGTCTGTTCACATGGCAACAGATATTCACCGCCACTGGAAGCCCTGCAATGTGAGTCGGATATGTGTTGACATTAACTGCAAGAGCGGTCATCACGCCTCCCAATCCTCCCGGTCCAATGCCAAGCTGGTTGATCTTCTGCAGCATTTCTTCTTCTAATTCTTGCACATATGGGATTTCCGAATGGACGCCAACCTCCCTTGTCAATGCTTCCTTTGCCATCAGCGCACATTTTTCAAAAGTACCTCCGATTCCAACACCGACTACCATTGGTGGGCACGCATTTGGTCCTGCCTCTGCCACTATATTGAGAATCGCTTGCTTTACCCCTTCCAATCCATCTGCCGGCTTCAACATCATAACTTTACTCATGTTTTCACTTCCGAATCCCTTCGGCGCCACTTTGATCTTCACTTGATCACCAGAAACAATTTTATAATGAATAACTGCTGGGGTGTTATCCTTTGTATTTTCTCTCAGAATCGGATCCTTTACCACAGATTTTCTCAAATATCCTTCCACATACCCCTGACGTACCCCCTCATTGACAGCCTCTTCCAGATTTCCCCCGGTCAGATGTACCTCTTGTCCAATCTCTAAAAATACAACTGCCATTCCGGTATCCTGGCAGATTGGAATCATATCTGTTGCTGCAATCTCCAGATTTTCCTGAAGCTGTTCTAAAATCTGTCTGCCAAGTGGAGACTCTTCTGTTCTCACTGCCGTCTGCAATGCATTCTTCATATCATCTGAAAGATAATAATTAGCTTCAATACACATTTCTTTTACATTTTTTGTAATCTCACTGACATCTATTGTTCGAATCATAGGGACCTCCTCATTGATCTGAATCTTCTGAAATTTTTCATCTATCTAAGATTATAGTATACATCACAAAGAAAAGGAATACCTGTATCCAGATATTCCTTCTCTTTTTCCCAATATTCTCTTTCTAGAATCGACTATTCCGATACAATCTCTCCGCATGCGATCTTACTTCCGGAATTTCCTGATGACTGTGTCCGGAAATCATCTGCCATCCCATGGATGACAACTGTTCTTCCGATCACTTCTTCCGGGTAAAACCGGTCTGTGTAAAAGGCGCTCCATGCAAGCCCCTCATTTGCAAGCAATGGAGGAAAATCCCCCGCATGCCCTGGATGTACTGTATTTTCCGGATTATAATGTCCCTTTGTCTGAGCAAATGGATCCTCTTCATCTCCTGTACATAATGCTCCTTCATGAATATGGAATCCGTAGAAATTTGCGTTTGGAGCATTTTCTGCATTTGGAAGACCTTCCACTTCTGCCACAACCAGTGTTCCCCCGTACATTTCAAAGAAATAAATATTTCCCTTGATCTTAGAATGTCCGGCATCTCCTCGTATCTGTGCATATGCATCTGCTGTCTCATTCATAAACTGAACCATAGCTTGTTACCTCCTGCATGCTTCCTTGTTCTGCCTTGTTTCAGCATATGCAGATGCACTCTATTTGTGACATAGGGTATCTGATTCCATCATTTTTTCTAATTTGTTTCTAATTCAAGACTTTCTTCTGAACCTGCTTCTTCTACTTCAGCCTTTTCTTCTGCATTTTCTTCTGCGACAGTTTCTCTCACTTTTGCAATGCTGGCAACTTTTGTATTGGAGTCAAGGTTGATCAGTTTCACTCCCGATGCGACACGACCAAGAATAGAAATTCCTGCACATTCCATTCGAATTACAATTCCCTCTGTATTGATGATCATAATTTCATTGTCTTCGTTTACTGCTTTAACTCCGATCACATTTCCGGTTTTCTCCGTGATCTTATAGCACTTCACACCTTTTCCGCCACGATTCTGACAGGTGAACTCTTCAATTGCAGTACGTTTTCCCATTCCCTTTTCAGAAGCGATCAGAAGGTAATCTCCCTGGGTATGTAACTGCATTCCGATCACTTCATCGCGATCGCTCAGGTTCATTCCTCGTACACCCATAGAAGTTCTTCCCGTTGATCTTACATCCTGCTCTTTGAAACGGATACACTGACCGTATTTTGTTACCATGATGATATCTTTTTCATTGTCTGTGATCTTTACTTCAATCAGCTCATCATCTTCACGAAGTGTGATCGCAGCAAGCCCTGTCTTTCTGACATTTGCATAATCTGTAATTGGCGTCTTCTTCACAAGACCTTTTTTCGTCGCCATAAACAGATATTTCCCGTCTTCATATTCACGGATCGGAATCATCGCAGTAATCTTTTCATCCGGCATGAGCTGCAATAAATTGATGATCGCAGTTCCTCTTGCAGTTCTTCCAGCCTCCGGAATCTCATAGCCTTTCATCCGGTATACTCGTCCGGTATTGGTAAAGAACATGATATAGTTATGTGTCGAGGTCATAAATAATTCCTCTACATAATCTTCTTCAATGGTCTGCATTCCCTTGATTCCTTTACCGCCGCGGTTCTGACTCTTGAAGGTATCTGTTGTCATCCGCTTGATATAACCAAGCTTTGTCATTGTGATCACAACATCCTGCTCCGGAATCAGGTCTTCTGTAGAAAGATCTAACTCATCAAAACCAATGGAAGTTCTTCTGTCATCCCCATATTTTCCACTGATCACAAGAATTTCTTCCTTGATCACACCTAAAAGAAGTTTTCTGTCTGCAAGGATTGCTCTCAATTCTCCAATGCGCTCCATGAGCTCCTTATATTCATTTTCAAGCTTTTCCCGTTCCAGACCGGTCAGTGCACGCAGACGCATATCTACAATTGCCTGTGCTTGTACATCTGTCAGCTGGAATGCTTCGATCAGTCCTTCTTTAGCAGCCTGTGCATTCTTGGAATTACGAATAATTCTGATAACCTCATCAATATTATCAAGGGCGATCAGCAAGCCTTCCAAAATATGCGCGCGCTCTTCTGCCTTATTGAGTTCATATTTCGTACGTCTTGTCACGACCTCTTCCTGATGTCTGAGATAATAGTTCAGCATCTCAAGAATGTTCATGACTTTCGGCTCGTTGTTGACCAGTGCCAGCATGATCACACCAAACGTATCCTGCAATTGTGTATGTTTGTACAGCTGATTCAGAACAACATTTGCATTGACATCCCGGCGCAGCTCGATACAGATACGCATACCTTCTCGGTTAGACTGATCACTTAAATCTGTAATTCCGTCAATCTTCTTATCGCGTACAAGCTCTGCAATCTTCTCGATCAGACGAGCTTTATTCACCATATATGGTAATTCTGTGACAACGATACGGCTCTTGCCATCGGCTCGATATCCGTCACTGCACGTACACGGATTTTTCCTCTTCCGGTGCGGTATGCCTCCTCGATTCCTCTCGTTCCAAGGATCATTGCTCCAGTTGGGAAATCCGGCCCTTTGACGATTTGCAAAATATCTTCTATGCTCGTCTCGCCGTTTTCTTCTATCTGGTCATCAATAATCTTTACCACTGCTGCAATGACTTCTCTTAGATTATGCGGTGGAATATTCGTCGCCATTCCAACCGCAATTCCTGACGTACCATTGACCAGCAGATTTGGAAATCTGGCCGGAAGTACCGCCGGCTCCTTTTCCGTCTCATCAAAGTTTGGTGTGAAATCTACTGTGTCTTTATTGATATCAGCTGTCAGCTCCATAGAAATTTTGCTTAATCTGGCCTCTGTATAACGCATGGCAGCAGCGCCATCTCCATCGACTGAACCGAAGTTTCCATGACCATCCACAAGCGGATATCTTGTAGACCACTCCTGCGCCATATTGACAAGCGCTCCATAAATCGAACTATCTCCATGCGGGTGATATTTACCCATCGTATCTCCGACGATACGGGCACACTTACGATGCGGCTTATCCGGTCCATTGTTCAGTTCAATCATGGAATAGAGGATTCTTCTCTGTACCGGTTTCAGACCATCTCTGACATCCGGAAGTGCACGGGAGGCAATAACGCTCATTGCATAATCAATATAAGAGTCTTCCATCGTCTTTTTCAGGTCAACCTCATGAACTTTATCAAAAATATTATCTTCCATTGTCTTCTCCTTACTTGAAATACATTTTCATCAACGCTGTAAAAACCTTTAAATATCAAGATTTTGCACGTATTTTGCATTCTCCTCGATAAACTCTCGTCTAGGCTCTACTTTATCTCCCATAAGTGTCGTAAAAGTAAGGTCTAATTCGGATGAAGATTCCTCATCCATTGTCACACGCAGAAGCACGCGGTGCTCCGGATCCATTGTTGTCTCCCAAAGCTGTTCCGCATCCATCTCTCCAAGACCTTTGTAACGCTGAATCTTATTATTTCCATCTCTTCCAACTTCCTGAAGAATCTTATTTAATTCTTCATCACTGTAAGCATACCATACTTTTTTGTTTTTCTCCAACTTATAGAGCGGAGGCTGCGCCAGATAAACGTATCCTTGTTTGATCAGTTCCGGCATAAACCGATATAAAAATGTCAGAAGAAGCGTACTGATATGAGCGCCGTCCACGTCGGCATCGGTCATGATAATGATCTTATGATATCGCAGTTTTGAAATATCAAAATCCTCGTGAATTCCCGTTCCAAAGGCTGTGATCATCGCTTTGATTTCTGCATTTGCATAGATTTTATCTAGTCTTGCTTTCTCTACATTCAGAATCTTTCCTCGAAGCGGAAGAATTGCCTGAGTTGCACGGTCTCTGGCAGTCTTTGCCGATCCACCCGCAGAATCTCCCTCTACAATGTAAATCTCACATTTGGATGCATCCTTCTCTGAACAATCTGCAAGTTTTCCCGGAAGTGACATTCCCTCTAAGGCTGATTTTCTTCTTGTAAGATCTCTTGCCTTTCTGGCCGCTTCCCGCGCACGCTGTGCCAGAACAGACTTCTCGATGACAACTTTGGCAACCTGCGGATTCTGTTCAAGGAAAATCTCTAACTGTGTACTCAGTACACTGTCAACCGCACCTCTTGCCTCACTGTTTCCAAGTTTTTGCTTCGTCTGTCCTTCAAACTGTGGATCCTGAATCTTAACGCTGATAATTGCTGTCAAACCTTCTCTGATATCTTCTCCCGAAAGATTTGGTTCACTATCTTTTAACAGCTTATTTTTTCTTGCATACTCATTGAAAGTCTTTGTAAGTGCATTTCGAAAACCGACAACATGTGTACCGCCTTCCGGTGTAGTGATGTTATTTACAAACCCATATGTATTGTCTGTATAGGAATCATTGTGTTGCATTGCCACTTCTACTGCAACTCCGTCTTTCTGTCCCTCACAGTAAATAATCTGCTCATAAAGAGGAGTCTTGCTTTTGTTTAAATACTGCACAAATTCCTTGATTCCACCTTCATAGTGAAATGTCTTCTCGATGCGTTCTTCCGGTCTCTCATCTGCTAAAACAATCTTCAGATTTTTCGTAAGAAATGCCATCTCACGGAATCTCTGCTTCAAAATATTATAATCAAACTCTGTCTCTTCAAAAATCTCGGCATCCGGCAAGAATGTAACTTTCGTTCCGGTCTTGTCCGCTTCGCATTCTCCTACCACTTTCAGCTGATAGGCAGATTTCCCGCGCTCATAGCGCTGTTTGTAAATCTTGCCCTCGTTGTAAATCTCTACTTCCAGCCATACTGACAGGGCATTTACTACTGAGGCACCCACTCCGTGAAGTCCACCGGACACCTTGTATCCTCCGCCACCGAATTTTCCTCCGGCATGCAGCACGGTAAATACGACCTCAACCGCCGGAAGTCCTGCTTTATGATTGATCCCAACCGGAATTCCACGTCCGTTGTCAATAACCGTGATCGAATTATCTTTGTTGATCGATACAAAAATCGTATCACAATATCCGCCGAGTGCTTCATCGACCGCATTGTCCACAATTTCGTATACAAGATGATGTAACCCTCTGGAAGATGTGCTCCCAATGTACATTCCAGGTCTTTTTCTGACGGCCTCCAGTCCTTCCAATATCTGAATCTGATCTGCACCATATTCTGTACTCATTATAGTCCTCCTAATTTTCCTTTACTACGACTCCATTACTTACATGAAATATTTTATTTATCGAAAAGCGGTGATTTACAAACTCATCGACACCAGTGCAGGTGATCAATGTCTGTATGTCATGAATGCTGTCTAATAAATAATTCTGTCTGTTCTTATCCAGTTCTGACAGGACATCATCCAACAAAAGAACCGGCGTATCCTTGATCAACTTTCTGACAATCTCTATCTCAGAAAGCTTCAAGGATAATGCTGCTGTCCTCTGCTGTCCCTGGGAACCAAATTTACGAATATCAATATCTTTTGTCAAAAAACAGATGTCATCTCTGTGTGGTCCTGCTGAGGTGCTTTTCATTCGAATATCCCGCTCCCTGTTCTTTTTCAGAACCGACTCGAATTCCATCTGCCCAATGTTTTTCTCATATGAAATTGTAATCGTTTCTCGGCCTCCCGTCAATTTATAATGAATTCCAGATATTATTTCATTTACTTCTTCCAGAAATTTTTCCCGTCTTTCCATGATCCGACTGCCATACTGAATCAGCTGCATATCCCATAAATCCAGCATCTCATTTAATTCTGCACGATTCTGGCAGTCTTTTAACAGACGGTTTCTCTGATTGATGATTCTGTTATAATTTGCCAGATCACTCAGATAGACTTTATCAAGCTGGGACAATTCCAGATCCATAAATCTTCTCCGCTCGGCAGGTCCGTTCTTGATAATGTTCAGATCTTCCGGAGAGAAAAATACAAGATGAACAAGTCCAAACAGCTCACTTGCCTTTCGGATTGGAATCTTATTGATCGCAATTCCCTTTGGACTGTTCTTCTTCAGATGCATATCCACCTGAAACTCGATTCCATCTTTCTCGATCACCGTCTCAATATGAGACTCTTCATTTCCAAATTGAATCAAATCCCGATCTTTCGTACCTCTGTGAGATTTCGTTGTTCCGGTCAGATAGACCGCCTCTAAAATATTTGTCTTACCCTGAGCATTGTCGCCATAAAATATATTGGTAGCATGGTCAAACTCGATGCTGAGAAAATCATAATTTCTAAAGTTTTTTAATTTTAATGACTTAATTACCATACCGGCACCAACTGTCCTTATTATTTCTCAATTCGGATCTCCTGTCCATCAAAAGAGACAACATCTCCAGCATAAAGTTTCTTTCCACGCTGCACTTCTATTTCCCCATTGACAGATACCAATCCATCCTGAATAACAAATTTCGCATCAACACCAGATTCTACAAATCCTGCCGCTTTTAATGCCTGTCCTAATTTAATGTACTCATCTCTTAATTTAATAATTTCCATTTCTTCGTCCTCTCGCACATTGAAAATACGTTTCGTAGTTTTTCTGCATAAATATACATTGCTATGTTGCATATTTATGCAGCCGCATTGAAGTTTACTGGAAGGATCAGATAGATATAACTTTGTTCTTCATCTTTGATAAAGCAAGGTGCTTTTGCATTCATGAAGTACAGGCTGACCTCCTCGTCATCGATCACGCGCAGCGCATCAATCAAAAACTTCGGATTAAATCCGATCAGCAGATCCTTTCCGTCTTTGGTAATCATGATCTCTTCATTCATAGAACCAATCTGTGACTGGATCTTCAGCTGCATAGACTCATCGGTAATATTAATAATGATCGGCTTCTTATCTCCTTCTTTCACAAGAAGTGTTGCACGATCAATACAGCTTAACAGTTCTTTTTTATTGATTCGCACTTTTGTCTCATAATCGTTTGAGAGCATCTGGTCGATACGGAAATATTCTCCTTCGATTAATCTTGACACAACAACGGTGTTGCTGAACTCAAACACGATATGATTATTTGTAAAATAAATAGTAACTTCACTTTCTGTCTCACCAGAAAGGATTTTACTGATTTCCTGAAGTGTCTTTCCTGGAACGACAACTTTTCTAGGCTCATAAGATTCTTTTAATTCGATTTTTCTAATGGAAATACGGTGTCCGTCCAGGGAAACCACTTTCAGAATATTCTGATCCACTTCAAACAATTCACCCGACATCAGTTTGTTGCTGTCCATATCAGAGATTGAAAAAATTGTCTGACGAATCACTTCTTTGAGCGTAAATTCAGAAAGTGTGATGCAATCCTTTTTTTCGATATAAGGTAAATAAGAAAAATCTTCTCCTGATTTTCCGGAAATATTAAATTTTGCTTTTTCGCAGGTGATCAGTGTCTGTAAATTACTATTTGTTTCAATGATTACTTCATTATCAGGAAGTTTTCTTACGATTTCTGAAAAAATCTTGGCATCCAATGCAATGATTCCTTTTTGAAGAATGGTTCCTTCAATCGTAGTTTCAATTCCAAGTTCCATATCATTCGCTGTCAATTTGATTGTATCTGTTGTTGCATCAATTAAGATACATTCTAAGATTGGCATGGTTGTTTTAGAAGGAACTGCTTTGGAGACAATACTGACACCTTTGACTAAATTTGATTTTGTGCAAATGATTTTCATGTGTATAACTCCTTTCGGTATTTGCTTTGAGTAAATATATGAAAGTTATCCGC
>OLIX01003473.1_pt1 | contig 10200 bp, 8 predicted proteins | sample 1601331 | NCBI WGS metagenome assembly OLIX01 (sample SAMEA2452120, study PRJEB22498) | human gut metagenome | biome: human feces; feature: human gut; material: feces | place: Australia | collected 2012 | reverse complement strand
TTCAACGGCCGGAAGATTATCGGTACGGTAGGGCAGTTGCAGTTTGAGGTTATCCAGTATCGCCTGGAGAATGAATATAGTGCGAAGTGTCGTTGGGAGCCGTTGAGCCTTTATAAGGCTTGCTGGATAGAGAGCGATAATCTTGAAGAACTGGAAGCATTCAAGAAGCGTAAGTATCAGTATATGGCGAAAGACCGTGAGGGGAGGGATGTCTTCTTGGCGGATAGCGGATATGTTCTGCAAATGGCCCAGATGGACTTCAAGAATATAAAATTCCACTTTACAAGCGAGTTCTGATTCGTATTCTGAATTGGGATTGAGAGATACAGGGATGCAAAGGGTAGAAACTTTGTATCCCTGTATTCTTTAATATATCAGGATAAAGAGTTATCTTTGTATCTATAATGATTAAAACAATTTGGTTATGGCAACTGTGGAATTGAATGCCTGTCGTAATGAACTGGCTCGGGATATATTGGCTACTGATGATCTGGATGTGCTGAGAACGACGCGTCGGGCTTATCGGCGTGCAATGCAGAGACGAAATTTGAGGATGATGGAGTTGGAAAAAATGAATGCCAAAGGTCTTGCTCCATATACGATGGACGAACTGAATGCAAGGATTGATGAGGCGGAAGCGGAATTTGCTGCGGGCAAAGGAGTACCTGCTGAAGCAGCGCATCAGCGAATGAAACAATTTATAGCAAATCTATGAAGGTAGAGTGGGCACCCCGGGCTCTGCATGAATGGGAAAATACAGTACGCTACATCTATCGTGAATTTGGTAGAAAGGCTGCTGAAGAATTTGAGCAAAGTGTGGCTAAATGGGAAGCTCGTATAGCCATAAATCCTGAGTTGGCACATCAGGAGCCGTTGTTAAAACACCGGGATAAATTATATCGGGGATTGATAGTGAGTAAATATAATAAGCTGATTTTTTATGTAGAAGAAGATATTGTCTATATCTCCGACCTTTGGGACATGCGCCGTGAGCCTTCACGATTGTCAAGGCGTTTAAAGTAAGGCTGTTCTCTTGATTGATAAAGCGCGGGAGGCATGAGCTTGTTAAAAAGTTTATGCCTCCCGTGCTTTTTTGTAGGGAGAAAGTGCTACCTTTGCACCTTATTATATTAACAGATACATTCAAGATGAAACACGCGTCTCTTCCTCTCTTGTTGACTTTCCTTTTCGGCCTGACAGCCTGCTCGAAACCTGCCGACCCGACTTTGATGAACTACGAACAGTCCCTTGCCCGTGCCGACTCGCTGGTACAATCTGGCGCTGCCGACAGTGCCCGGATAGCTCGTTTCCTCTCCGGCTTGCACAGTGAATACAATCAGGTGAAGGAACATTCCGGTGGAAGTCTGGTTCGCATAAAGCCCGCTGACAAGCGGAAACAATATCTGTGGGGAACATTCACCGCACTGATGATAGGCCTCAATGTATGGCTTTCCATCAAAGATATCCAGTTTTCCAAGGATCGCAAGCACCGCCGCTATCTCGTAAACAACGAGCGCGAACGCGAAGAATTGGAAGCGTGTTTGAACGAAATGGCGTTGACGGACGAAGAGCGTGAAGAAGTAGAAGAGTCTTTGTTGAATCTCACGGACCGGAATGTGCTCTTGCGAGGAGAGAACGACTCCCTCCGCATTCGCCTTAAGGAATATGAAAAGCGTCCGTTGCCTCGTGAAGCGGAATTGCTGGAGAAGCAGAACGAACGCATCTGTCTGCTTGATAAGCAAGTACAGACGCTTACTTCAACGTTGATAGACCGTGACGACGTGGTGGAACGCCTGCGCCGTCAGCCCAAGTTTCTTTCTGATAAAGACTGGGAACACTTGACGCAACTTGCTAATCGCGTGTACAGTGACTTCACCAACCGTCTCGCCACACGTTTTCCTTCATTGACTGCCGCCGACCTGCAACTTTGTCTGTTGATACGTCTGCGCTTTACGAATGCACAGGTGGCTACGCTTATTGCGGTGTCGCCTGCCTCGGTTTCACAACAAAAATTCAGGCTGAAGAAAAGGCTGATGCAAGAGGAGGAGACACTGTTTAAGGATGGGGAGACGGTGGACGGATTTGTTTGGGGATACTGATTAATAATTTAGCGGTGTAAAATCTGTAATGACCTAAAAATATTCCAACAAAAATGCTCCGGTATAACTTTGTATTCGAACTTTTTCCGGAAGTGATGTTATTTCAGTCTTATATATAGGGTATCTCAGTCCTATATTGAGATAGTCTCAGTATGATACTTAGGGTATCTTAGTATGGGACTGAGGTACCCCATTGCAGAAGGGGGCTGAGAGGGGGGAGGACTATGGTGGATTAATAGTAAAAACAGAATATTTCTTGATCGTGAAATTATATTACAAGGAAGGACGTGGATTCGGATCGTATCAGGATCTTTTTGATTATATTATATCTATAAAAGGTAATTTATAAGGGATACTACGAATAATTATTGAATTACTGGTAGGTTTGTTTAATACTGGTTGTCATTGCTGTCCACCAAAAGGTGGACAATTAAAAATTAAATAAATTTGTTTCACTAGAATCGCCTTGTTTTTGCCATTTTTGAAATTAGTTTTGTTAAACAGGTCGCTTAGCTATGTTTATCCGTAAGTGATATATTTAATAGATGAAGCGATAAGGCATCAAGTATAGAATCATGATATGTAGAGACCGACAAAAAAAGGAATACTCATTATCAGTAGTTTACGCATCATCTCTGTAGAGATTGCTGCTATGTTGTTTTTTAATAGCTTCATATTCTTTTTCTTTCCTGTAGAGATGTTTGTCTTGTAATGTGTTGAAAATTATCGGTTTATGTAAATTGGCTGTAGATGTCATTTTCTTGTTTTCTCTTGTATCTCACCCTAACTTTGCAACATCGAATTTGAGAAAAGCAGATGGCTGAATCGTTGAGGCCTCACGGTGAAAACATCTGCTTCTCGGGTGAGATGGAAGAGATAAATACATTATTAAATTAATCATTTAAAAACATTACGATTATGGCATTTTTTAAAAGAACCAAGAAACCAATTAACAATTTGTGGTATCCTCAATCAATTACCTGGGGCAAACCTGTGACTACTCGCGAAGTGGCGGATGAACTGTCTGCCATTTCTACCGTGACTCGTGGTGACACGTATGCGGTGATTGAAAACTTAGGACGAGTATTAAGTAATTATATGGGACAGGGACGTACTGTGAAAATAGATGGCGTGGGCACTTTCTATTATACAGCTGTTTCCGCTACAAAAGGGGTGCCGACGGCCGAAGAGGTAAGCGCCTCATTGATTAGAGGGGTGCGTGTTCGCTTCCTACCCGAAGTGGAGCGTAGCAGTGGTAATCAAGTGACTACCCGTAGTATGGTAAATACGAAGATTGCTTGGGAAGAGTGGGCTGGCAAGACCGGCAACGCCGGTGGAGGAAATGCCGGTGATGACGGCGGCGATCAAGGTGGCTCCGGTGACGGTGGTCTTGATGAAAATCCGTTGGGCTGATTTCCTCTTGCTTCATCGGTTCAGTAGCTTTTGACATTCCGTGACTTCTGACAGATCGTTTCCATGCAATCCCTCCGCTTGAAGGGAGAACATGGAAACTTTCGTTTTAGCATCTTTTAGTGTTATTTTTCTATTTTATTTCATTGATAATCCGTAATTTCGGACGATTTTTTGTAAAACAGACCGAATAACTAATAATTTATAATATGGAAAATCTCAACACAGCGCTTTTGCTGATGGTGGTAGGTATGACGACAGTGTTCGCTATCCTGCTGATTGTAATCTACTTAGGTAAAGGACTTATTCTTCTGGTAAACAAGTACGCCCCTGAAGAGGTGGTGCCGGATAAGAAAGGTGCGCAAGGTCCTGCCGCAATTCCCGGAAACATTTTGGCTGCTATCAGTGCCGCTGTAACAGTGGTGACACAAGGCAAGGGTAAAGTAGCCAAGGTCGAGAAAATAAAATGATAATCTTTAATAAAAAACACACACCTATTTATTTAGTATGAAAAAGGAAATTAAGTTCAGCCTGGTTTTCAGGGACATGTGGCAGAGTGCCGGAAAATATGTGCCCCGCGTAGACCAGCTGGTAAAGGTAGCTCCTGCTATTGTTGATATGGGCTGTTTTGCCCGCGTAGAAACCAATGGCGGAGGTTTTGAACAGGTAAATCTATTGTTTGGTGAAAATCCTAATAAAGCTGTACGTGCATGGACGAAGCCGTTTCACGAGGCTGGTATACAAACTCACATGTTGGACCGTGCACTGAACGGTCTTCGCATGAGCCCCGTACCTGCCGATGTGCGTAAGCTGTTTTATAAAGTGAAGAAAGTGCAGGGAACGGATATCACACGTACGTTCTGCGGACTGAACGATACCCGTAACATTATTCCTTCCATCGCTTACGCTAAAGAAGCCGGAATGATTTCCCAGTGTTCGCTCTGTATCACCCATTCGCCTATCCATACAGTAGAATATTATACCAATATGGCGTTAGAGCTGATCAAGGCAGGTGCTGATGAAATCTGTGTCAAGGATATGGCAGGTATCGGACGTCCGGTATCATTGAGCAAGATCGTAGCAAATATCAAGGCTGCACATCCTGAAATTCCTATTCAATATCATAGTCATGCAGGTCCCGGTTTCAATATGGCAAGTATCCTCGAAGTTTGCGAGGCTGGTTGCGATTATATTGACGTGGGTATGGAACCGTTGTCATGGGGTACGGGACACGCTGACTTGCTGAGTGTGCAGGCTATGCTGAAAGATGCAGGTTTCCAGGTTCCTGAGGTGAATATGGAAGCATACATGAAAGTGCGTGCATTGATTCAGGAATTTATGGACGACTTCCTCGGTTTGTACATCAGTCCGAAGAACCGCTTGATGAACTCTTTGTTGATCGGTCCGGGACTTCCGGGTGGTATGATGGGTAGCTTGATGGCTGACTTGGAGTCCAATCTGGAATCTATCAATAAATATAAGGCGAAACGTAACTTGCCGTTTATGACGCAGGATCAGTTGCTTATCAAGCTGTTCAATGAAGTGGCTTATGTATGGCCGCGCGTAGGTTATCCTCCGTTGGTAACTCCGTTCAGCCAGTATGTTAAGAATCTGGCGATGATGAACGTGATTGCTATGGAAAAAGGTAAGGAACGTTGGGGTATGATTGCTGATGATATCTGGGATATGCTGTTAGGTAAAGCTGGTAAATTGCCGGGCACGCTGGCTCCCGAAATCATTGAGAAAGCCGAACGCGAAGGCCGTAAGTTCTTTACCGGAAACCCACAGGATAATTATCCGGATGCGCTCGATAAGTATCGCAAGATGATGAAAGAGAACAAATGGGATTTGGGCGAAGATGATGAAGAACTCTTCGAATATGCCATGCATCCGGCACAATACGAAGCATACAAGAGTGGCAAGGCGAAAGAAGACTTCCTGGCAGACGTGGAAAAACGGAAGGCGGAACTTAATAAGTCTCCGTTGGACGACGCCAAACCGAAAACACTTACCGTTCAGGTAGATGGACAGGCTTATCGCGTAACGGTAGCTTACGGTGATATTGATTTGCCGGCAGATGCTACAGCGAAAGTGGAAGCTCCTGTAGGCGAAGGCCAGGATGTGGTTGCTCCGTTGGAAGGTAAATTCTTCCTGACAAAGAATGCACAGGAAACTCCGTTGAAGGTGGGCGACAAGGTGAAGAAAGGCGACTTGCTTTGCTACATCGAAGCTATGAAGACGTATAACGCCATCCGTGCCGATTTCGACGGAACAGTTACTGCTATTTGTGCTACTCCGGGCGATACCATTTCAGAAGATGATGTATTAATGAAGATAGGATAACGCAGCATGGAAGATATATTTGGAAGACTCTACGGTATGACGGCCTTCAGCAATATCATTGAAGACCCGTCGTTTCTGGTGATGTATGCCATTGCTTTCATCCTGCTGTATCTAGGTATCAAGAAGCATTACGAACCGTTATTGCTGGTACCTATCGCTTTCGGTGTGCTCATCGCCAACTTTCCCGGTGGCGAAATGGGTGTCATCCAGGCGGATGAAAACGGAATGGTAATGGTAAATGGGGTGTTGAAGAGCATCTGGGAAATGCCGTTGCATGAAATTGCACACGACTTGGGATTGATGAACTTCATCTACTATATGTTGATTAAGACAGGTTTCCTGCCCCCCATCATTTTTATGGGTGTGGGTGCACTGACGGACTTTGGACCGATGCTCCGTAATTTGCATCTTTCCATCTTCGGGGCGGCAGCGCAGTTGGGCATCTTTACAGTACTGTTGTGCGCAGTGATGATTGGTTTTACACCGCAGGAAGCAGGTGCTCTCGGTATCATTGGTGGTGCTGACGGCCCGACAGCAATTTTTACGACTATCAAGTTGGCTCCGCATTTGTTGGGTCCGATTGCTATTGCCGCCTATTCTTACATGGCGTTGGTTCCGGTGATTATTCCGTTGGTAGTGAAGTTGTTCTGCTCTAAGAAGGAGTTGATGATCAATATGAAGGAGCAAGAGAAACTCTATCCTTCGAAGACGGAAATCAAGAATCTGCGTGTACTGAAAATCATTTTCCCGATAGCAGTGACTACGGTTGTCGCTCTCTTTGTACCGACGGCAGTGCCTTTGATTGGTATGTTGATGTTTGGTAACCTGATTAAGGAAATCGGTGCGGATACCAGCCGTTTGTTTGATGCAGCTGCCAATAGCATTATGAATGCGGCGACTATTTTCTTAGGATTGAGTGTAGGCGCAACTATGACAAGCGAAGCGTTCCTGAACTGGACAACCATTGGTATTGTTATAGGTGGTTTCCTTGCATTTGCACTTTCCATTACGGGTGGTATCTTCTTTGTGAAGCTGTTCAATCTGTTCAGTAAGAAGAAGATAAATCCGCTGATTGGTGCAACAGGACTGAGTGCTGTGCCTATGGCAAGCCGCGTATGCAATGAGATTGCTACGAAGTATGATCCGAAGAACCATGTGCTGAATTACTGTATGTCCAGTAATATCTCCGGTGTTATCGGTTCAGCGGTAGCTGCGGGTGTATTGATCTCATTCTTGGGATAAAGATACGCGGACGACGCGGATTGAGGCGGACGAACGCGGACTTTTTAGGCGCGGATTACGCGGATTACACGGATCTATTTCTTTATTGTAATGAAAGAATCCGTGTAATCCGCGTAATTCGCGCCTGAATCTTTATTCACTAATCACTTTCCTGTATTCTGCCACTGCCATTTTTTCTGCCAGATATGCATTAATCAGGTTCGTATGAGCCTGTGTCCACGATAATTGTGCGGACAAAACATCTGCCATACTGGATTTTCCTTCATTATAAGAGAAAGTGACAAGGTCCAGGTTCTCTTCGGCAAGATCCATATTTTCCTTTGCTGTCTTTACTTGTTGCTCTGTTTCCGTCAGTTTTGTAGTGGCGGCGGAGAGTTCCTCAAGAATATTATCAGTGATATAACTTTGTTGCAGCTTCTGGATACCAATGAATGCTTTCTGTTGCCGGTTTGTCTTGAAACGCGCCCCCAAACGGAAGATGGGGATACTGACGTTTACTCCGGCTACAGGCGTATGGGGGATTTCCTGTCCCATGTACGTGATACCGGTATCCCAACCTGTGGCAAGGAACATGCTTACCTGAGGATTGTACTTGCTGAGGGCGGCATGGCGTTGTGCCTCACTCCGGGCAATGTTTACCGTTGTGCTGGCATAATCGGCGCGGCGTGGAAGTACATCGTCAAGTCCAAGAATGTCGACGGGCTCACTGGCTATACTGATTTCACTTAGGCTATCTACGGGAGTATTGGGTGCTACTCCCATCAAAATGTTCAGTTGTTGCAAGGCAAGGGTATAGTTCTGACGGGCCTTGATATACTGCAATTCAGCTTCTTTCTGACGGGTGGAAATCATCAGCAGGTCTGTACGACTGATAGCGCCATCGTTGAAACGATCCTGAATAATATCGTGCTGCTTCTTTATGATATCCTGAAATGTAGCAGCAGCCTCAAGACTGGCATAGGCGGCTGAAGCATTCCAATAAACGGCATCGCTTTGATAATGAATTTGGTCGAGAGTTAGTTCAGTGGTGAGTTGGCTTAACTCTTCGTCAGCCTGTGCCATACGCTTCTGAGCTATTAGAGAACCACCCGTATAGAGGGGCTGTGCCAAGGTTGCAAGTGCCTGATAGGTGTAGGGGCGATACTCACCTTTCGGACTGTTCCACTTATCCAGGTGGTTGAGGTTGGCGGTACCTTCGGCTGTGATGTCTATTTGTGGCAGGAAGCCGGTATTTGCTATTTTTCGCGCTTCGGTGCTTGCCATGGTTTTCAGACGCTGCTGTTTCAGCACTTGGCTGTAGGCTTCTACTTTGTCACGATATGCTTCGCGGCTTAAGAACTGCTGGGCTCCGGCTTTCAGACCGAAGCTGCAAAGTAATGTAAGTATGGTTATTATCTTTTTCATAATTATCTCTTTATTTCTTATTTAAGCGAATAGTTAAGAGTATCCGGAGTTTATCCTTTGATCTTATGTATCGCGCAATATGCCACCGGAAGTACGAACAGCGTCAATGCTGAGGCTACCAGCAGACCACCCATGATGGTTGCCGCCATACCACCGAACATAGCGTCGAATAGCAACGGCAACATACCCAGAATCGTAGTTCCGGACGCCATGGCTACAGGTATGATACGGCTGGTTGTAGCACTGATTACTGCATTCAGCGGTGCTTTTCCGGAAGCAGCTTCTATGTCGATTTGGTCTACCAATACAATTGCATTTTTGATATTCATACCAATCAATCCTAGTAGACCGAGAACAGAGAAAAAGTCGAATGATTTACCAAGCAAGATTAATCCTAGTACGATTCCGATAAAGATAAGTGGTAACATCAATAGGATGACAATTGGCTTGCGGTAGGTCCTGAACAGGAACAACAGGGTGATGAACATTAGGAAAAACGTCAATGGCATATTAGCTGCCAATGCTGCATTACTTTCTGCCTGGCTTTCCTGTTCACCAAAATACTTCATGGTGTATCCTTCCGGTACCTGAATTTCTTCTTGTACTTCTTTCCATATCTTATTGAAGGCTGCTATGGCATTTACTCCCCGGCGTGGATCGGCTTGCGCCATCATTACCATCTGACGGTTATAGTCTTTCACATTCGAGAACTTATATTGGAAATCAAATTCACTGACTACTTGTTCCAGGGTAGTGGTTTCCTGTGTTGTTCCGAATACGGGTAGTGTACGCAGGTCGTTGATGCGGAAAGAATCGACTGTGTTATCCTTTAGCAGAATGGGCAGCACCTGATCGCCTTCACGATATTCGCCTAATGTCATACCGCTTGTACCGATCTGAATGCTCTGTGCCATACTTTGCCGGGAGACACCTAACGGTTGGGCACGTTCCGGACTGTAAACAGGTTTCCATACTGGAATCTTATTCCCCCATGAATTTCGTACGTTGATGAGATCATCATCCCGATGCATGATTTCCAGGACTTTGTTGGTCAGCATCACCAGTGAATCGACATTGTTGCCGATAAAGCCGATTTCAATGGCGGCATCTACCGCAGGTGATAGCTTAAACAAAGTGGTACGGGTGATGGCATTCGGATAGTTTGCCTTCATATACTGGTCGAAGTTCTCTTCGTATTCCTTTGTATATTTACTGTCGGTCAGTTCGATAAGTATATTAGCAAAGTTGGGTTTAGGACCGACGGAAGTAGATGCCAGATAGTAACGTAACGGCGTACTTCCGAATGTGGTGGATATTCGTTTCACTTCCGGTTGTTGCAAGAGGTGCGCTTCCACCTGTTTCATTTCCTTTTCCACGTCACGGATGCTGTAACCGTCCGGATAGAATATATCGGCACGGAAATAGGGCTTATCCAGTGAAGGGAAGAAGTTTTGCGGCATCATTCCCATGATGACCAGTGAGATGATAAACAGGACTACCATACTACCCAGTGTAAGAGTCTTCTTCTTGATAAGTACTCCGAGGATAGAGGCGAACTTGTGATAGAAAGGTTTATCATACGGGTCTTTATTGGTATCGCCGGATTTGGCTTTCAGAATAAAGTTACCGAAAGTGGTGGTTTGTGTGAGTGCCAGTATCCAGCTTAATCCAAGTTGGGCAGAAGTGACACCTTTCTCCGCAG
>OLIX01003469.1_pt1 | contig 10218 bp, 9 predicted proteins | sample 1601331 | NCBI WGS metagenome assembly OLIX01 (sample SAMEA2452120, study PRJEB22498) | human gut metagenome | biome: human feces; feature: human gut; material: feces | place: Australia | collected 2012 | reverse complement strand
AAAGAAAAGGAATTAAATTTGAAAGAATAAATATAAATAGTAATTTTAAGTAGTAAAAGGTATAATCAAAGTATTATTTAATTTAACATTTATTTGTGGCTTTTTATTATCACAAGCTGCAACATTTATTATAATTTCATGTTCTCCTGCTGCTTTTACACTTATATTACCTTTATGCTCTAAAACAACCGCCTGTGCTATGGAAAGCCCAAGCCAATATCCTTTAACTTTTGATGCCGTTGCATCTGAACGATAGAATCGATCAAACATTCTTTGGGTCTGATTTTCTTCAATATACGTAACATCGTTTTTAACTTGTATTATTATATTATTTACGCTCTTTTTTAAGCAAAAATCTATTTTTCCACAATCGCTGCTATATTTAAATGCATTATCCAAAAGAATTGTGAACAACTGCCTTATTGATGAAGAATCACCACAACAGGTAATTCCCGGTTCTATATTATATATAAATCTCTTCTGTTGTTCTATAGCAACCGCATTATACGAATGTGTTACATCTTCTGCCAGTTCTGAAATCGGAAATTCTACTTTTACAATACGTCCGCATTCGGATAGTCATGATTTTCCAAACCATATCCGCTAAAATCATTCATATTAACAACATTTCCATAATCATCTATAAGCCTTGCACGCTCCGTTGTATAACTTGTCAAATGTAGATTTCTGTCAGTATATATTCCTATTCCACCTGCACGGATGGCTATCTCATATGATGTCTCTCCGACCACACCAAAATTATACGTATTGTATCTTGTAAGTTCTTCTACTGTAAAAGGTGAGTCATAATTGCTTATATCTTTATACAATCCGTTATTATTTATCACCGCAAATCCTTTCCCACATCCCTCCATCATACTGTCTCCCCAGCACAAAATTTCTTTTGCAGCTTCTTTCATTGTGTCTTTTGTATCCTCTGTAAGCATAAATAAATCAGTCATAATTTCAGCATCTTCCTCTCCTGTTTCCTGTAAATATTCAATACTCTTCGGCTCAATAACACTTTGATTTTTATTTTCTGCCGACAATTGGCTTTGCATATTTTTTTTATTCTCTCTTTCTGAAACCGCACAAACTGCCAAAATTACCGTTGTAATAACAACACTTACAAAAACAAAAACAGCTATTATTAATTCTTTACTTTTAGTCATTTTTCCCATAAATAACCGCCTCCTGTGTCAGCACTTTATCTATCGTTTCTTATCATGACTAAAATATAAAGCTTTAACTTTAAATGAAGTTAAAAAGAAAAATTCCCGGCTTAAACGGCCGGGAATTTTTGTGTGCAAAAAAAGTCATTAAATCGTCTGTCATATATATATTGCCTCCCTAAATTAACGATTTTTTTTAATCTTTCAACACTATTTAACTAGAAATTTAGAGAAAGGAACAAAATATATGACAAACTTATTTAGTTCACTCCATGAAAGAATCAATCACACACCAAAGTCAAAAGGATATTGGACAGGTGAAAGAGGTAATTCAATCTTTATACCTTTTGACACCTATTCTGATGTCATTAATGAATTAACTAAATATAATCTAAATGGCATTACATACATTAATGGCTGTGTTGACTTCAGCAGATGCTGTGTTGCAACAATAGCAATTCCTGACATGTCTATATATAGATACAAAAATTTCGCCGCATCCAATGAAGAATGTGCATCCTACTGGAACTCAATTAACTTTTTGAACTTCTCTGATTGGACAAGCTCTTCTGTAAAAAAATACAAAAAATGCAACCAACTAACGTGGCACGAACGTAATGACTGTGTTAATTGCGACCTCGTACCCACTATCATCCATTCCTTTTTTACTCATCTGGGTGGTGTGTCGGAATGCCGCCACAGAGATGCCGTTTGACAAAGAGCCTTCTAATATGGGGGTTATAGGACAAAACGTGTTGATGGGTTAATCCCATTCAACAAACGTTCTGTCATAATTATGTAAATCACTCCATACAATGGCATCGCCCCAACTAGAAAGACTTTTTTCAAGTTTATTCTTTTCATTCATTTTTTGATATATTGCCGCGATGCTTTTATCGGTTGGCATAACATTTATTATTTCAGACAATGAAAGCGGTTCAGGCGAGTGCATATAGCACCACCAGTAAACCGCTTTTATTCTTCTTTCAACAGATAATCCTCTATGATTTCTAAGCATTTTCCTAAGTCTGGAATTGACACTGCCTTCAATTCTGTTATTGGTAGAAGGTGTGTTAAATTTGTCCCTTAATTCTTTGTCCAGATAAGTAAACAGCGTGTTTTCCCTGATAAGTTTAATTAATGACTTTTCTGCTTTCAGTATCCGTTCATGTGTAGGACGCCTGTTTCCATTTTCATCAACTGTCATTTCATTCAGGAAATCCTCATACTTATTTATCCATTCAATAAATCTTTTTATCCATAAATCCGCTTCTTCTTTTGTGTTTATTTTCAAGAGTTCTTTTGCCATGTTATATAGCTCTTTACCTGCCATTGAATTAGGTCTTGATGTCGTGTAACGCCTTACCTGGCAGAATACATGGAAAACGCATCTTTGGTGTTTTGCACCCGGCCATACTTTTTTGAGTGCCTTTGCAAACCCTGTTCCACCGTCAGATACAACCATTCCAGGTTCCGCTATACGTTTCATTAAAGCCGTCCATGCAGCGGCATATTCATATCTGCATAAATACCAGCCAAGGACATATTTATCATCACAACAGATTAAAATGCACGCTTTTCTTCCCAGATAAATACCATCAAGATACAAGACATCCCTGCTGTCCTCGACTTTAGGCGGCATAGGCCATATATTCCAATATTTAGCGGTTTTGCGTCTGAATGTTCTTCCATCTCCGGGCATTGATGACTGGGATTCCTTTCCAAACAACCAATCCAAGAAGATTTGCAGTTCTTTGGCAGAGTTGTCTATTTTGTGTGTAACTGATGAATTGCATTTCCTGCAAAGCCAACGTTGTGACCCTGCTTTTGTCTTTCCAGCTTTAATACATTTATTTCCACATACAGGACAATTTACTTGATTCATTTAATCTTCCTCCGTTGTTGCTGTTTCAAGGAAGATTAAACCTTGTTTTTCCCTTTATTAGCAAGGGATGCAGGTGTTTTTATCAACACGTTTTGTCCACCCTCAAAGTTGTTTCAAAAAAGATTGAACCGCCCCCAGCCCTTGAAATTCAAGGGCTAAAGGCGGTTTCTATCAACACATTTTGTCCTATAGGTCCAATTTTACATGGACTTTGTAGCAATTCGTATGGTGTAAGAACATAGCAATGCAGCGGAAGATGGGTATGACAATATGCTTTGGGCATATTGTCATGCCTGTTTAATAATTAGGGAGGAAATAGTATGCCGGTTTTTCATACATTTACTGCTGGTGGGAAGAGGTATATGTTTGATGCAAATACAAATGTAATTATAAATCTTAAAGAGGATTTGTATTTTGAACTTGAGAAATATATGCAAAGTGGATATAAAGAGTTCACACCAGCTATAGAAAAATTAAGAGATAGAGGATATTTAAAAGATAGAGCAGATTTTGAAATGGTGCATCCGATGGATTCTACATTGGAATATTCTTTGGAGCGTTGTATAGGTACAATTGCGTTACAAGTCACACAGGGGTGCAATTTGCGTTGTAAATATTGTGCTTATTCTGGTAGTTATGATAATCGTGTCCATAGTAGTAAGAGAATGAGTAAGGAAATTGCATTTAAGGCAATTGATTTTCTTTTTGATCATTCTATAGATCGTGATAGGGTTTCTCTTGGATTTTACGGTGGAGAACCATTACTTGAATTAGATTTGATAAAGGAATGTGTTAAGTATGCAAAGAAAAAGAGCATAGGTAAAGAATTGATGTTTAATATAACTTCAAATACAACACTTATAACAGATGAAGTTTTGAAATTTCTATATGATAATGAGTTTAGCTTAACGGTGAGTTTAGATGGAGATCGACAGGCTCATGATAAAAATAGAGTATTTGCTGCAAATGGTGCTGGTACATTTAGTGTAGTAATGCAAATTCTTGAAAAAATACAAACACAGTATCCAGATTATATGGAAAGAGTACATATTAATGCTGTTATAGATCCGACTACAGATTTTGATTGTACTAGTAATTTCTTTTCTGATTATAAAACAGTTAAAGACTTTTATATACAGGCAAATCTTATTTCTGAATATTATCGTAAGGATGAAGTGGCAACAGATGAAGAGTATAGGGAAAAATTTAGTTATGAAATATTTAAAATGTATCTTCAAAAATTAGGAAGATTGGAGAATGGAAGCGTATCAAAACTTGTTTCACATGGTTTTCATAGTTTGAAGGAAATACATGATAAAACAAAAATGCCATCTTCTTTAACAATAAAAAGAGATCATCATTCTGGACCATGTGTACCAGGTATACAGAGACTATTTGTTGATGTAGAAGGAAACTTATATCCTTGTGAACGAGTGAGCGAAGCGTCAAAGGCAGTAAGAATGGGACATATAGATACAGGTTTTGATATTGATAAAGCTAGAGCTTTATTGAATATTGGAAAATTAACTGAAAAAGAATGCAAGCAATGTTGGGCATTTAGGTTTTGTTCTGCTTGTGCAGTTCAAGCAGATAATTTGGAAGAACTGTCTGCTGAAAAAAAGTTACAAAACTGTGCATTAATTCGTGGTCACATAGATAACATGATGAGAGATTATTGTGTTATGAGAGATTTAGGATGTAATTTTGATAAGGAAAAATTGTTTGTTTAGAGAAGGAGATATTATGAAAAGGAAAGCTATAATTTTCCCTTATAATGCAGAATGTGCTTCTCTTGTACGAAATAGAGAGTTGTTGTTAAACCATGAAATTGTGGCTTGCGTGTCTCCAATTGGTTATGGATTACAAGGAAAAGATGCTGCATATGCATATGGAGGAGAAAATACAGGGATTGTTATCTCAGATAAGAAAATAAGTGAAATAAATTTTGATGATTTGTTAGTATGTGAGTCATCTAGTGATTTTGATACATTTATAATGCCACAAGTAAAACTTGCAGCAGAATGTGGGAAAAATGTTATTTTTTTATATAATATTTCTCAGCAACAGAAGAAAGAAGCAGAAGAAACGTGTAAAAAAAAGAACGTAAAATGTGTTGTTCTTACAAATCGGAGAATGGATACAGATAAATTATTTGAGCATGAAATTATACCATTATCCGTTCCAGTGGTCTTTGTAGCCAGTGTTATTGAAAATACTAATAAATTTGATGTGCAATTAGGGCTGAGAAAATTTCTGCAGGAAGAAGGATATAAAGTTAGCCAGATTGGAACAAAAGAATATTGTGAGTTATTTGGTTTTCATGCAATACCTGAATTTATGTACGCAAATCAATTGAGTGAAGCTGACAAGATTGTATGGTTCAATCGAATTTGTAAAAGCATTGAACTACAGGAAAAGCCCGATATTTTTATTATTGGTGTGCCGGGAGCCACAATGGTATTCAATGAAACAATTACAAATAATTTTGGCATAACTGCCTTTGAGATTGCAAATGCCGTTAGACCAGATACAGCTATCATGTGTGTTCCATATGAAGGTTATGATTCCGGTTTCCTTAAAATGATACAGACATCATCAAAATATAAGTTAGATATGCAGGTTGATTGCTTTAACATGGCAAACAAACATTTTGATGTAGCAAGGAGCAAAGAAGAAAAGAAATTGTCTTTTATAACAACAGGTGCAGACTTGGTGGATAAAAGGATAGAGGATTTAAAGAGAGATACTGAAATCCCAATTTACAACTCGTTGAACGTTACAAGTGCTTTAGAGATGTATAGTTATATTGTAAATAAACTGAGTGAAAGTGATTTTGGAACTGTAAGTTAAGAAGGGAGGAGAAGAATGTGGATGCTGAAAATATAAGGGCTAAAGTCAAAAAAGTTTTTTTTGATTTATTTCAGAAAGATGAAAGCAAGATTCAGGATAGTTATTGCACTGATAATTTCTTTGGTAGTAAAATGGGATTATTGCCGGGAGATGTAGTTGCTTATTTGTATGCTGTTGAGAAAGAATTTAATTTGCAGATTCCGTCCTCATATATACAAGAGGGGAAATTTAATACACTAGATAATGTCACAAACATTATTTGTGAGGTACTTCAAAAGAAAGATGATTAAGGAGTTTTAAGACTAAAACGGAATCTGTTATTTTATAGTCAATAGTATGTAATAAGGGCGTTTATCTTCTATCAAAAAGTAGGTTGATTGAGATTTATGTCCTTTTATTTGTAGAGGTGCGGTATGAGTCTTGAAATTCAAATTGCTGTAATAGATAGCGGATTAAATGAAAAGCTATTGGATAGGAAAAAAATTAGAAATCGGTTTGAAGTGGATGAAAATAATGATTTTATTGAAGAACGCTCGATGTCGAAAGCTAGTGATTTTCTTCATGGTACAATATGTGCTATAATAATAGAAAAGTATTGTCCTGATGCTGTGTTTAACAGTATTCGCATTCTTAATCAGAACGGAACAGGTGGGGTTGAAAAGCTAGAGCCTGCTTTAGAATGGTGTTGCAAAAATAATATAAAAATTGTCAATCTTAGTTTGGGGACTACACATTTTAAAGAAAAAGATATTTTAAAAAAACTAATTAATAGGTATACATATAAAGGACTGGTATTTGTTGCGGCTATATCGAATATAGGATATTTTACTTTCCCGGCAAGTTTTACTAATGTTATAGGTGTTGCAAATGTGGAAAGTCCTCTATCCTATTCCAAAGATTATATACATTTAGGGATAGATACAGTTACAATTTCAGAACATATAATTATGTTAGAAAATAAGGAACACAAAACTTCACCGAGTAACAGCTATGCAGCTCCTTATATATGTGCATTGATTGCAAATAAACTAAGCAATGACAAAACTCTCGATATAGTAAAATTAAAGAGATATGCTAAAGAGCAAAGCCATATTGAAATGACAGTGGATAGTTATGAGCCGGACTGGATTTACAGGGCGTATATATCGGGCAGAGGAACTATGAGCAGGGCAGAGTATTATTTTGAAACAGTTACAGGGGTGTATGATGAAATACAGGGGAAAATAGATACTGTAATAGCTTATTCTATGGCAGAATTAGAAAATTTGGATATAAGGAATAAGAACTTAATATATCTTGGTCATGAGGATATTCATAATATAGATGTTCAGGGGTTCATTTGGAGCAAGGAAACAAGGCAACGGCAAATTAAGCATAATCATTATCAGGGAAATGGTCTTGAAGTTCCGGTAGTGATACTGGCAGTGGAAGATGTAATAGACAAGTTCTATATACTCACAGAACTAAAGAGGGCATTTGCTAATGGTGGTTATAACGCATATACAATAGGAATGGAGCCGGAGTGTGTATTATATGCATTAGAATATATGCCGGAGCCAGTATCAGATATTGATGCTTGGAAAAATTTTATAGAGAGCCAGACTTTTTATAAACAGAGTGATTTGGTCATATGGTGCATTCCGGTGGAAGAACAGGATAAATATTTGAAAGTATATCCTGATTGTGATGTACAGATCAGTCTTTGCAATGAGGGAGATATAAATATTGTCCGGTTTTCTTTTGAAGGAGAAAAGATTGAGAAAAAAATATCTGGACTGATTGACAGAAAAGATGTTGAGAAAATATATCATATTATAGAAGCGAAACTGACGGAGGAAGAAGATGGATAACAAAGAGGCTGTAAAAAGATTACTTCTGTTACTAGGCAGATACAAAAAAACAATAGTTGTAATTGTCGGTTGTTTGCTTGTTTCTACCGGGTTAAATCTATGCGTTCCGCTGATCAGCAGGCGAATCATGGACGATGGCTTTATTGGCGGAAATAAGAAATTATTGATAGAGCTGGTCTTGGTGTCTATGGTAATCTACACTATAAATTCCCTCATAGATATAGTCAAGGAAAAGAAACGTGTAGATATTTCAGCAAAGATACAATATTTTCTTTCGGAACAGTCTTTTTCACATCTTATGAAGCTGCGGGTAAACTATTTCAATAACACAAACTATGCGGAGACTTTGAATAATATCAACACGGATATTAACCAGATGACATCTATTGCTGACAGCAGTGTTTTTTTCGTAATTACGCAGGCGTTTAGCATGACAGGCGGCATAATAGGTTTATTCATAATAGATTTCAGAATGACGGTACTGGTTCTTCTGTTTATACCTATTAAGTGTGTGGTAATGAAATACTTTGCAAAAAAGCAAAAACAGATTATGGACGAGTTCATAAAAAGGAATCAGGAGTACGCAAAATGGTTTGGAGATACTGTTGGAGGGGTACGAGAAGTCAAGCTGTTTAATATCTTGGATAAAAAGCATGAGGAGTTTGTACTTAACCAGAACAATATTATAGAGAAACAAAAGCAGATGAATATGTTAGGGCAGTGGAATACGATAATAGATAGTATCATGGTACAGTTTCTTTCTACATTGTTATATATACTGGGCGCAAATTTAGTGTTTGATATGAAACTTTCAGTAGGTAGTGTGTTCGCTTTCATTACATATAGTGCTTATGTTACCGGACCGATTTCTGCAATCCTAAATATAGGATACCTGTTATCAGGGATTATTCCGTCAACAAAAAGATATTATGCGTTTATGGAATTGGAAGAAGAAACGGATAATGGAAAGAAAACGGATCTATGTCCAAATGATTTGAGATTGCAGAAGGTTTCTTTTGTGTATGAAAGGGATAAGTGCATTTTGAAGAATATTGATATATTATTTGCAAAATCCAGCAAGACAGCTATAATTGGGCGCAATGGTTCGGGAAAGACGACAATCATCAATCTTCTTACGAGAATGTATGAGCCGACAAGTGGTGAAATACTGTTGGGAGCAGAAAATATTTCAGAGCTGCCATTGCCAGAATACCGAAATATGGTATCAGTTGTGAGCCAACAAATCTATTTATTCAATGACACAATAAGGAATAATATCTGTCTGGATAAACAAATAGATGATACGGTGATAGAAGCTGCCTGCAAGGACAGCGGACTTGAAGATTTTATAAAAGAGGTTTCCTTAGATCATGTGGTAGGACAGAATGGGGCAATGCTCTCCGGCGGGCAAAAGCAGAAAATAGCCCTTGCAAGGGCATTGGTGCATGACAAGCCGATTATTATATTTGATGAAGCTACTTCAAACACAGATGCTTATTCAGAACAGCAGATAAACGGACTGCTTGATACTCGGCTAAAAGACAAAACAGTGATAGTGATAACACATAAGAAAGAGGTATTGAGCAAAGTGGATCAGATCGTTGTACTGAAGGAGGGAGTGGTTGCAGATTTAGGGAGATATGATGATTTGGTAGGGAAAAGTGATGAACTAAATGTTATGTTGGAAAAAGCAGAATAAATATAAGAAAATCTTTTCAGAGTAGCAAGTCTTTTTTGCTTTTGGGACAAAAAGTATTATTTCTGGCAGAAAATGTGAAATATTATTAGATGCTTGTCGATAAAAAAGAAAAATAGAGAGAATTTGCATCATGCAGGTTAATTCTAATTATTCTATGTATGGTGTGCCGTATGAAACTTAAATAGGATAATATTCCTCCATATTAGTGCGGAATATGCTGTACATGAAAGTTAAAATCCCAAAGATGCAGAGATGTATATTATCAACAATTATACATTTCTGCATCTTTTTATTTTGAGCATTCCAATAGTAATACGCTAAATCTTAAATAACTGTATATGAGGAAAATATGATATGATTATATTCAAATATGAAATTACAGGATCAGAGGTATACACAGTATGTACAGAGACACTATATTTCAATATGTAAAAAAACAATATGGAACAATTCCAGAATATCTGTGGAATGATTTACCAGATAGTGCAATACTTCGTAATGACAATGGAAAATGGTACGCAGTATTTATGAATTTGGAAGGCTTTAAAATCGGATTGGATACAAAAGATAGGGTTGATATTATGGTTGTAAAATGTAAGCCGGATATGATAAGTGTTATGACACACATGAAAGGCTTTCTGCCGGGATATCACATGGATAAAAGTAATTGGATCACAATTCTTCTGGATGGGACAGTCCAGGAGGCGAAGATATTAGATTTTCTTGATATGAGTTATGATTTGACGGATGGGCGAATCGAGG
>OLIX01003467.1_pt1 | contig 10221 bp, 7 predicted proteins | sample 1601331 | NCBI WGS metagenome assembly OLIX01 (sample SAMEA2452120, study PRJEB22498) | human gut metagenome | biome: human feces; feature: human gut; material: feces | place: Australia | collected 2012 | reverse complement strand
TTGACCGCACAGGATACCATATCCGGCAATTCCCTGTCTGTATATTTTCTCTGTATATCCGTGATATCCAACTGCAACTTTTCTCCCTGCGGCAGTTCTACCGACACCTGCTCTACTTTTTCACCTGTAAAAAGCATCTGCATTGCTGCCCTCGTTGCAGCCTGTGCACAGGTTCCGGTTGTATACCCTTTTGCTAATTCTTTTTTCGGCATATGGACTCCTTTCCATCAGGGAGCGAGGTTTTGGCTTTTTTAATATCCCCTGACGCAAAAATGGAGGACTGCAGTTTTCTACATTCCTCCACCAATTTTAGCGTTTTCATACTTACATGTCAAATTATCTGTATGACGGTTCTCCACTTATTCGTTACCATTTTTGTTCTTACATTCTTGTTCCCATGCTTTGATTTCACCGCATGCAATCTTCATTCCCGAATCTCCGGACGGCTGGGTCTTGAAGTCATCCGGCATCTCATGAAGTACGATTGTCCGGCCGGGTATCAACCGCTTAATGCATTAAATAGCAACTCTACTGAATAAACATCGCATCCCCAAATGAAAAGAACCGGTACCTCTCCTTCACAGCCTCTTCATAAGCCGCAAGCACGTGCTCCCGTCCTGCAAGCGCAGATACCAGCATGATTAATGTAGATTCTGGAAGATGGAAGTTCGTGATCAGACAATCCAGTACTTTGAATTTATAGCCCGGATAGATGAATATCTGTGTCCATCCACTCTTCGCTTCCAGATGTCCATTCTCATCTGCTGCCGATTCTACCGTTCTGCAGCTTGTCGTTCCGACGCAGATAACACGGTGTCCCGTCTCTTTTGCACGATTGATCTTCTCAGCCGCTTCTTCATCGATCATGAAGAATTCCGAATGCATATGATGCTCGGTAATCTCATCCACTTTTACCGGACGGAATGTTCCAAGCCCCACATGAAGTGTAACTCTCGCAATATCCACACCTTTTGCCTTAATCTCTTCCAGAAGTTCCGGTGTAAAATGCAGTCCTGCCGTCGGTGCTGCTGCCGAACCTGTGTGAGTTGCATATACCGTCTGGTAACGGTTCTTATCCTCCAGCTGGTGTGTGATATATGGAGGCAACGGCATCTGGCCAAGCTGGTCTAAGATTTCTTCAAAAATTCCGTCGAAATCGAATTTGATCAGACGGTTTCCTTCTTCTACCACATCAATGACTTCTCCCATCAGAAGACCATCACCGAAACTGATCTTTGCTCCGACTTTTGCTTTCTTACCTGGTTTTACCAGCGTCTCCCATACGTTATTTTCTTTTCTCTTCAATAATAATACTTCGATTTTGGCATTGGTCTCTACTTTGGAACCAATCAGTCTTGCCGGAATAACCTTTGTATCATTGATTACCAGACAGTCTCCCTCATGCAGATACTCTGTGATTTCTTTAAATACATGATGGGAAAAAGCCCCGGTCTCCTTGTCAAGGACAAGAAGTCTGGAGCTCGAACGATCCTCAAGCGGATCCTGTGCAATCAGTTCTTCCGGCAATTCATAATAAAAATCCTGACGTTTCATAATTATGAATTCCTTTCCCTTTTATTCTTTACGTATCTTTTTCTGATATGTTTTCATTTACAGTTGCATTTGAAGCTATTTCTTTTTCTGATTTATTTTCTACCAGACGATAGCCATTATACACTGGTTTTCCCAGTTTCTCAACTACAGAACTCTGTGTATTTTCTGTTTTTTTCAATTCCCGTATCCCAGACTCTTTCATTTGGACATTTTCCTGCGTTTTTGACAGCTCACCCTCTGATGTCTGCGGTTTCTGCTCTTCTACATTTGGCTTTTCACATTCTGGTACAACTGTTCCCGGTTGCGCTATCCATGCTTTTATCTTCTTCTGATAGACCACTCTGGTATCACAAAGCAGGTCATGAAATCCACGTTTTTCCGAATCAATTCCTGCAACAATATAACCGATATTCACCGGAAGGCTACATAAGAATCTTCCAACCGTCTCGCGGTACACCACATTGAACAGTGTCAGCTTCTCTTCCGGATTTTTTGAAACTACCCGGAGATTCATCGCTTTCTTTCCAAGTGTCGTTCCTGTCAGATAGGTAAATGCAATAAAATACAACACTTTCAGAGCATACAGTACGATATCTTTCAACGAATAATGAAACAGGATATCCGTTCCCGTTATCGCACCGCCGCCAGCCAGTGAGATATCAGCCGCACGATCAGGAGGCCTGCAAATACTACCACACTGTCGATCATATAAGCCGCCATCCGCACCCAGAACCCTGCATACTCCAGATTTCCACTGGCACAGCAACTGTTCTGTCTGGCTAACTTCTCCTGATTATCGTAACTGTTCTGCATAGTACATCGGCACCCCGCTTTCTACACTTTTGGCGGTTTCCGTCAGAACCTGCGCTTCTGACTTCGGAACTAATGATTCTGCTTTGGAAAACAGCGACTGCAAAAGTCCTTCATCTGATTCCATCTCATAAAATGTAGATGTTCCAAGTTTTTTGCTCATCGCATCTTTCATATCCGGATACAGACTGATCTCATCGATCAGACCGTTGTTCTTCGCCTGCTTTGCAGTATAAGTTCTTCCGTCTGCCAGTTTCTTTACATCCTCCACTGACATATCACGGCCGTCTGCCACGATATTCACGAATTCCTCATAAGCTTCATTGATCTGATCCTGATAAATAGCAATCTGCTCGTCCGTAAATTTGCTGCTGTCCTTATTCTTTCCGCTCGTGATACTTACATAACGGATTCCAAGCTTTTTATACAGCCCTGACATATCATATCCTGACATGATCACACCGATGGAACCGGTCGTTGTATTCGAATTTGCATAGATTTTATCCGATGCCATAGACACCATATATCCACCGGATGCTGCATAATGTGCCATATAATCCCAGATCGGACGTTTTGTTGTCTCTTTATATTCTTTCAGTTTCTGATACAGTTCTTCGGATTCATAGACAGTTCCTCCCGGAGAATCTACATACAGAAGAATTCCTTTATTGTTAGAATCATCCATTAATTCATCGATATAATTCATCGTTGAATCATGCTGATATCCGCTGGATGCCTCCAGTGCACTGCTTCCACCCTGTTCCTGGATCGTACCTTCTACTCTTACGATTGCAATATAATCTTCAGACGGTGGATTAAACTGATACGAACCTCCGAGATTAATTATATCATCTGCACTGCTCTGAAGCAGATTTTTTGAAATTGTATTGGTAAATACGCTGGCAGCACTGACTCCAACGAACAGTGCTGCCGCTACTACCAGACCTATGATCTGTTTTTTCTTCATACGTAATCCTCTTGCTCTTTTTACCGAGCTTTTATCTGATATGAATGAATGTTTTTTTATTTACGAAGTTCGATTCCCATACCCTCGAGTGCCTTTAAGATACGGTCCATAGCTGCAGATACATCTGCATCTTCCAGAGTCTTATCCTTTGCACGGAATACGATAGAATATGCAACAGATTTGAATCCTGTTTTAATCTGAGCACCTTCGTAAATATCGAACAGTGAATAGCTTTCCAGATATTCACCGCCCTTGCTTTCGATCACATCTTCAATCTGTCCTACCAGAATCTCTTTTGGCATTACCATACTGATGTCACGTGTCACTGCAGGAAATTTTGCAATTCCTGTATATTTACGATCAAATGTTGCTCTTGCTACGATCTCTGGCATATCGATTACTGCAATGTAGGCTCTTGTTCCGATTCCATAGTTATCTGCAACTTCCGGATGTACTTCTCCAAGATATCCGACTACTACACCATCATAAATGATGTTTGCCTGACGTCCCGGGTGAAGGAATGATTTTCCTGCATTCGGATCGTATTTTTCTTTCTTATGAAGTCCTACTTTATCGAAGAACTCTTCTACGACACCCTTCATAGTGAAGAAGTCACCTTCGCCATACATACCAAGTGTGAACTGTACTCTTTCATCCGGCAGTTCTGTAAGTGGAAGTGCCTTTGGAAGATAAATGTTAGCCAGTTCGTATAATTTTACGTCTTTATTTCTTCTGTTATAGTTTGTTGCAAGTGATGTCAGCATACCATTCAAAGAAGATGTACGCATGATACTATAATCTTCTCCCAGTGGGTTCATGATCGGAATAGCCTTACGAAGATCAGAATCTTCCGGAAGCAGAAGCTTGTCAAATACCTTCGGGCTTTCGAATGAATATGTCATTCCCTGGCTGAATCCACAGAACTCAGCGATATCACGTGCAACCTGCTCTACTCTTAACTTGAATGATAATTTTCCTGTTGTAGCTTCTCCACTTGGAAGTGTGGTCGGAATGTTATCATATCCGTAGAATCTTGCAACCTCTTCCGCAAGGTCGGCGATGCGGAATAAGTCATGACGGAAAGTAGGTGCGATGACTTCGCTTGTCTCTTCATCGAATTCCAGATCGATCTTCTTGAAGTATCCGATCATTTCTTCTTTAGAAATGTCTGTTCCAAGCAGCTTGTTGATCTTTTCCGCATCAAATGGTACTCTTACAGGCTCTTTCTTCTTGCTGTATACATCAACCATTCCTCCGACAACTTCACCGGCTCCCATCTCTTCGATCAGCTGGCATGCACGGTCAATGGCTGCCTCTGCATTATTTGGATCCAGACCCTTCTCGAATTTACCGGATGCATCGGTACGAAGTCCGATCTTCTTGCTTGATTTACGGATGTTGGTTCCATCAAAGCAAGCTGCTTCGAATAACATTGTCTGAACATCGTCTGTGATCATAGAGTTTTCTCCACCCATGATACCTGCGATACCGATGGATTTCTTACCGTCACAGATCATCAGTACAGATTCATCCATCTCTCTTTCCTGTCCGTCAAGAGTTGTGAATTTCTCACCTTTTTCTGCAGTACGCACTACAATTTCTTTTCCTTCGATCGTATCAAGGTCATATGCATGCATTGGCTGTCCGTATTCTTCCATTACATAGTTTGTAATATCAACCAGGTTGTTGATCGGGCGGATTCCTACAGAAGCCAGACGTCTCTGCATCCATTTTGGAGATGGTCCGATCTTAATGTTCTTTACGATTCTTGCACAATATCTTGGGCAAAGTTCCGGATTCTTAACGGTTACTTTGATATAATCTGCTGCATTCTCATCATTTCCTGTTGGTGTGACAACAGGTGGATAGAACGCTTTATTAAATGTAGCTGCTGCCTCTCTTGCAATACCTACAACACTGAAGCAATCTACACGGTTAGATGTGATCTCATATTCTACAACGACATCATCGAGGCCAAGTGATTTGATCGCACTCTCGCCTACAACGGCATCATCGTCGAAGATATAGATTCCGTATTCCGGAGCTTCCGGATACATCTCTCTGTTTGAACCAAGTTCTTCGATGGAACACATCATACCATCGCTTTCTACGCCGCGGAGCTTTCCTTTTTTAATCTTGATTCCGCCTTCTACGCGCTGTCCAGGTTCATGTCCGCCTGCCACACGTCCGCCTGCTAATACAACCGGTACTTTGTCTCCTTCTTTCACATTCGGAGCACCTGTTACGATCTGAATCGTCTCTGTTCCGATATTTACCTGACAGATGATCAGCTTATCTGCGTCCGGATGTTTCTCAATCTTGTCAATCTGTCCGATCACGATCTTATCAAGATCCGCATCTAATTTTTCAAAACCTTCGACTTTTGTACCAGACAAAGTCATTGCATCTGTATATTCCTGAGCTGTTACATCAAGATCCGGAACATACGCTTTTATCCATGATAATGAAGTATTCATTTATAAATCTCCTTTTCGTATTATTACTTGTGCTCGCTAGAACTGTTTTAAGAATCTGATATCATTTTCGTATAACAGTCTCATGTCATCGATCTCGTACTTCAGAAGTGCGATACGTTCCAGTCCTACACCAAACGCGAATCCTGTATATTCTTCCGGGTCGATTCCGCACATTTCCAGCACATGTGGATGTACCATTCCGCATCCAAGAATCTCAATCCATCCGGATCCTTTACAGAAACGGCATCCTTTTCCACCGCATTTGAAGCAGCTTACATCCATCTCGGCACTTGGCTCTGTGAATGGGAAATGATGTGGTCTGAATTTTGTCTTTGTGTCTTCTCCGAATAATTCTTTTGCAAATACTTCCAGTGTTCCCTTTAAGTCAGCAAATGAAATATTCTTGTCGATGATCAGTCCTTCGATCTGATGGAAAGAAGGTGAATGTGTTGCATCTACTTCGTCTGAACGGAATACACGTCCCGGTGACAGGATACAGATTGGAAGCTTGCCCTGCTCCATAATACGTGCCTGTACAGGAGATGTCTGTGTCCTGAGCACGATGTCTTTATTAATATAGAATGTGTCCTGCTCATCCTTTGCCGGATGTCCGTCCGGGATGTTCAGTTTACGGAAGTTGTACTCATCATACTCGATCTCAGGTCCTTCTACGACTTCGTATCCCATACCTGTAAATACACGCTCTACTTCTTCCAGTGCGATTGTATTCGGATGACGGTGTCCGACGCAGTTTTTCTTAGCCGGAAGTGTTACATCGATCACTTCTTTTTTCAGCTTTTCTGCACGGATTGCTTTTTCCATCTTTTCTTTATTTTCTTCCAGAACAGCTTCGATCGCTGCTCTTGTCTCATTTACCATCTGTCCAACCTTCGGTCTGTCCTCCGGTGCAACGTCTTTCATACCTTTTAATACAGCGGTAAGTTCACCTTTTTTACCAAGGAACTTTACACGCACATCATTCAGTTTTTCAGGCATATCGGCAGCTTCAATTGCTTTCAATGCTTCCTCTTTGATGTTCTGCAGTTTTTCTTTCATCATTTTCTTCCTTTCTTCGCATATCTTTATGTCAGCGTATGCTTTTGGGTATGCAAGAGAACCTGCCACTGGCAGCTTCTCTTGCATACTTTGGCATAAAAAAAGCCCCGCCCCAAAAGGGACGAGACATATAACCCGTGGTACCACCCTGATTCCCGCAAAATATTTTTGCGGACACTCATTACTGCGTAACGTGCATCATACGGCATTCTCTACTTTTATTTCAAGAACACAGCTCGCGCGGGAAATTCATTCACCATCTGAACCCAAGGGAACTTTCAGCCTGTCGATTCCCTCTCTCTAGCGGAAAATGGCTCACTACTTACACGGTCATTGCCTTTATCTCATAATACTTAATTATTGTATCACATGAACAGAAGTTGTCAAGTCAGAAATTCTACTCCTGCTCTATATCCCGCAGGATCACATTCACTTCCCCGCCAAGCAGCAAAATATACATACAGAAGTACAGCCACAGCATGATCAGTACAATTGTCGTCAAACTTCCATACATAGATGAAAATCCCTTAAAAATATCCAGATAGACCGAGAAGATCCATGATACGATCATCCATCCGACTGCTGAAAATGCCGCACCCATCAACTGAACTTTCAACTGTACAATGTGGTTCGGCAAAAATTTATAGATCATCATTGTAAACACAAACAGCAATACCGGTGTAATGATTCCACGTATCTGCATAATCTGATCCACAAAGCGTTCCATAAGCGGATAATGTTCCGTTACAAACAGATTCAATGTATTACCAAATACTGATAACACCAGCAGAAAGATAATTACAATAATAAACGCAACTGTATAAAACGTTGCGCGTATTCTTAAAATAATATAATTACGTGTCTCCTTACAGTCGTAAACGCAATTCAGACCTGTCGTCAGTGCCAGTACACCTTTCCCGGCTGACCAGAGTGCAACGATAATGGTCAGTGAAATGATACCGCCGGACTGATTATATACCTGATTCACAATGGATGTGATCAGGCTGTCTACTGATTTTGGAAACACCTGAAGGACAGCCGTCATAACATCTGCCTTCGTAACCGGCGTATACTGTACCAGTGTGATCAACAGTAATATGATCGGAATCAGACTGAGCATGAAGAAATACGCTGCCTGTGCAGCATAGGCACCTACATGATCTTTCCCGACTTGTCCGGTTATTTCCATTACTTTATCATATAGAAACTTAACTTTTTTCATCTTTTTCTCCCAAAATATTCGTCTCTATATTCTACCCGATTTTCTTTCGTTTGTCTATTAGAAATCATTCCGCTTCCAGGTATGTTTTCCTCAACTATTCTTTCATTGATTATACTTATTTTTCAATTGTTGTTCCTGGATAGAACATTTGTAATATTTCCTGATAATTCTTCCCTTTTTTCGCCATTTCATTTGCTCCATTCTGGCTCATACCAATGCCATGACCGTATCCGCCGCCTATGATTTTGAATATATTACCAGCCTTTTTCACTTTAAAAAATGCGCTTGGAAGCAGCGTACCACTTTGGGCAACCGTACCATCCTGTTTCTTTATTTCATATCCATTTCCCCCCAGCGCCTTTCGTATCTTATTCTCTGTATCAACTGTAATACTTCCCTTATCACCGACAGCTTTTATCTGCAGCGCGACACCTCCCGGTCCTGTTTTCGTTACTTCTAATGACTGTACCGTCCCGATATTCTTTTTTACATTCTCCGCCAAAAGTGTACTCAATATATCCTGATCTATATCAGTTTCCCACCGGTACCATGGAAGTGATTTTTCATAATCTCCATTCTTATCTTTTACTTCTACCGACTGAAGATATCCATTACTTTCATTTTCACTCGTTCCCCAGGCTTTCATGGTTGTTGTCTTTCCGCAAGATGTTGAATAATAATACGTTGTTACAATATTACCTTTATATTTTAACACCTCGCCGGCAGTTTCCCTTACCGCTTCTGTGGATGCATCCTGCTGTGCCGAATTATTATATACCTGATAATCTGTGCTGTCATTGACATGCGCCTGATATTCCGGATAAGCATAGTCTTCCATCTGGCGTTCCGCGTAATTTCTTGCGCAGACTGCCTGTGCCTTTAAGGCTTCTTTCTGATAGGATGCCGGCATTTCACTGGGAACAACTTTGCATAGATAACTTTCCACCGGAAGTTCATTAATAATTACTATTCCTTCTGATGTTGCATAAAGATCCAGTATTCCGGCATAAGAAGGATTTCCATATCCTCTCCTGATGCTGCTGACAACCATCTCTCCCCCATCTTTTGCTGTTACTCTGATTTTTCCATTCTGAAATCCGAAATCTTCCTTTGTGATCGTTATTTTCTCATTTTCTGCAGTCTCTTCCCTGGTACCAGTTTTTTCTATTATAAGACCTCCCGTTGCACTGACCTTTAATTCTTTATGTACAATCTGTTTATATCCATCGGTCATGAGCAATATCCTGATATTTTTCTGTGCTGCCTCCGTACTCTCTGATTTTTTCTGGTCTTTCTTTTTATCATTTTTCTTTTCAGATACAGATTTCAGTAATTCTTCCCATCTGCTCTGAATAGATATTTCAGAATGCGTTTGCTCTTTTCCCACAGCACTTTCTTCTATGCCTGCTTTCAAGCCTCCGATCACACACAATAACAGTAAAATCCATGCTATATAGATGCTGTAATGCTTTTTATTCCGTCTCCGCAATTTTCTTTCCTTTCTTCCCGCCCTTTATACCCGAAAAAAGACAGCCGTAAAAACGACTGTCTTTTATCTTTTGTATATTCCCCAAAATGCCGGTTCCTGTATTCTGACTCCTAGCACCCAGCTAGGTGGGTATCCGCATCTGCTTTTCTGCCTTCCACTGCAAAATCGATGGCCTGACATATTACAGAGATGTAAGACTCCCGTTTAAAGTATTGTAGGTTCAAAACTACAGGAGTGTCGAACATTCCAGGTTTCCACTGCACTTATTATAACCCATTTACATGGATTTTACAACCCTATAACATTATCCGATTTTAATCAGATTCATTAGTGGATCTTATAACTGTGGTCCTGCTGAAACTAAAGCTTTACCTGCTTCATTTCCTTCATATTTAGCAAAGTTCTTGATGAATCTTGCAGCAAGATCTTTTGCCTTTTCTTCCCACTCAGATGCATCTGCATATGTGTCACGAGGATCAAGGATTCCTGTATCAACACCTGTAAGTTCTGTAGGTACTTCAAAGTTGAAGTATGGGATTGTCTTTGTTGGAGCATTCTTGATATCTCCGTTCAGGATAGCATCGATGATTCCACGAGTATCTTTGATAGAGATACGTTTTCCTGTTCCGTTCCATCCTGTGTTAAC
>OLIX01003443.1_pt1 | contig 10298 bp, 3 predicted proteins | sample 1601331 | NCBI WGS metagenome assembly OLIX01 (sample SAMEA2452120, study PRJEB22498) | human gut metagenome | biome: human feces; feature: human gut; material: feces | place: Australia | collected 2012 | reverse complement strand
CCTATCATGAAAGGGATAAATCCCAGAATGGTAGAAACTACCGTGAGGAAAATAGGAACGACCTTCGCATTCCACGCCTTGACGTAGGCACGAAGAGCGGAAAGACGGGGGAAACGACGTCGGATGCTGTTGTACTCGTTCAGGATATAGATGCTGGCATTCACCGTGATGCCGCACAGCAGGACGAACGAGGCAAAACCGCCCTGGTCGAAGTTCAGCCGGAACCAATAGAAAGTAAGAAATACCCCGATATAAGAAACCGGAATCACAAAGATGATGGCAAGCGGCTGCTTCAGGGAGTTGAACAGAACGCTGGTCGTAAAGAAGATGATGGCTATCACCACCAGCAGAAGCAGGTATTGGCGGTTGTCCTTCTCGCCCCATGACCAACTGTTGCTGTCCGACTCGGCTGTATAACCCATCGGCAACAGTTTGTTGAACTCCTCCAGGTCACGTTTCTGTATCTTGTTGCCCATCTCATTGGAGCCGATATATTCGTATTGCAGGCAGAGGCGGTACTGCTGGTTTTCTTTGGCAATCTCCTGCGGCATCTGTCCCTTTTCCACAGTAGTCAGTTCGGAAAGCTTGTAATGCTTGCCGTTTCCTACTCCATAGGGAAAGAACTGCATCGCCCAGATGTCATATTCGGCAGACTGGCGGGAAGAGAGCTTGATTTTCTCCGTTCCCTGCTCGGCCGCTACCGATCCAATCTCCAGATTCTTGCCGAAGATGGGGCGCACCGCAGAGAAAAGCACTTGCGCGTCGATGCCCTCTTGCGCCATGCGCTCCTTGTTCAGGTTGAAGTAGAATTCCTGATAGTCATCCTTCCACCAGGAGAACTCCGAATTGATGAGCACTTCCTTGATACGCCGGTGCGTCAGCAGCTTGGCCTTCAGCTTCTCCGCCCACTCATAGAGTTCGTCGTAGTTGTAGCCGTACATCCTGATGCGGTAGGAGCCGGCACTCTCGCGGACGTCATTACTGAACCCCTGGTCCTGCAATCCGTAGATGCCCCAGCTGCCGCCTCCCAGTTCCAGTGCCTTGCTTATCATATTGGCTTTCAGTGTATAGGGGAAACCGCTGTTCCGGGCTTCCTTCTTGAAATAAATCTGCATACTGGCACGCCGGGGGCTGTAGATGGAAGTATGAAACTGCCTGATTTCCTTGAACCGGCTGAGGTAGGTCTCCATACGTTTCATCAAAGTGTTCATCTGCTCGAGGGTGCTGCCATTGGGAAGGTTGGCGTTGGCATAGAGCACCACCTCCTCATTACGGGTGAAGTAACTGCCTTCGTACACCTTCTGTATGAAAAGCCGCAAGCTGCCGCCCAGCGCCTTGTCCACAATGGGTTTCACCGACTCCTTATAGGTATCCGAACCGAATACCTTATTGTAAGCAGCTTCCCATTTTCCCCCTCCTTCCAGTTTGTCGGGCAACAGAAAAACGGGCAGACCGAAACCCAACAGTAACAGCAGGCATACAGCCCAGCGCCAACGGCACAGAAAACGGATGAGAGCAGAATAGCAGCAGGAGAAATAAACGGGGAAACGTCTGAAAATCCGTCCCAACCTTGTTTTGAATGTTTGCGTCAGCCCCGGCAAGACAAGACGCCTCTTCTTCCCCGTAATCCGCCTCACCAGTCCTATCTTCTCAATCATCGACGGAACAAAGAACAACGCCACCATCAAGGAAACAGCCAGATTGATGATCACTACCGCTGCAAAGTCCTGCAGGTTGAGCCGTATCTTCTCGTCAAGGAAGAAAATGATAACAAGCGCACCCATCGTAGTGAGGGTTGCCGCCAACACCGACAGGAAGGCCTTGAGATTACGCCGATGCAGAATGTGGTCGGTCATGACAATGGTGCTGTCTATCACCAGATTCAGCGAGACAGTGATACCCGCCAGCGAATAAAGCTGCATCTCAAGTCCGAAGAGGTAGTAGAAGATAAGTGCCACCGCTATATTTACAGCCAGGCTGGTAACTATCAGAAAAAGATATTTCAACTTACGAGTAATGAGCCATACGAATACAAGCAGGATGAGTACCGTCAAACCGGTACGGAAGTAAATCTTGTCCAGTTCTTCCCGTATGTACTCGGTCGCATCATAGCTGGTATGCACTTCATATCCGACAGGAAGTACCTGCCGAACAGCTTCCATCTCGTCCATCACGGCACGGTTCAGTTGCAACTGGTTGGCAGTTTCTTCCGCAGTAATGGATAGATAGACGGAATTCAGCCCATTGATGCGGTAATAGCTTTGCGGCTCCTCCTCCATACGGACAGCCGACACCAGTTCGTCCAAGCGGAGCAGTTTCCCGTCGGTAGCCGTCACGGTGATGGCAGCAGGATTAAAACCAAGGGAGTTGCTCTCCGGCACCAGTGCCAGGCGTATCCATTCCCGGCTACCGTTACCTGTATCCACATTGTGCGTACCCAGAAATTCCTTCCGGTAATGCCGCTGTACTGCCTCGCTGATGTCCGATAGGGTCACACCCAGCAAGCGCAACTGTTCACTGTCATATTCCAGTCTCCACTCCATGGGCGTGGCACCGCTGAGTTCCACCTTATAGATACCCGGAATATTTGCCAGCCGCGGCTTGATATGCTCCTCGGCATACTGCTGAATCAATATCGGAGTGGAAGGGGCATTCAGTGTGAAGGACATGAAAGGGCGTGAGGCGTTCTCGTCGGGCACTTTCATGTGAATGGTGGGATAGCTGACACCTTCGGGCAATTGGGGCCACGTCTGCCGGATGATGGTGGAAGCTTCGAAGCGGACTGCCTCGACATCGGCATGCTTGTCCAGCTCCACAGTAATGTTGCCGTAGCCGTTGCCCGAGGTGGAGTTCAGCCGCTTCACTCCGCGGATACGCGCCAGCATGGATTCCAGCTTGCTGGTCACTTCCATCTCCACCACCCGCGACGAAGTGCCAGGCATGCTGAAACCCACCGTGAAGCCGGGCAGGCTGCGTGACGGATTCAGCTTGACGGGGAGCAGCGGTATCAACGCCACCCCTACCAAAGCAAGGCAGACAAACGCCACTATGACGGTGAAGGAAGAAACTCGTTTCATCAGTTATTATAATCAAATTTTTCCGACAGCGAAAATCCGCTGGCAAAGTCGTGCAACGTCAGTTTCCGTATCTTGTAATAATTCAGCCAGTAGTCCTGCAAGGCGGAGATGTAATTGCGTTGCGCTTCCTGCTGGCGGTTCAGCGAGAGGGTCAGGCTGTTGATGTCTGCCTTGCCGATAATGAAGCGCTGGCGGGTTTCGTTATACGCCAGGATGGCAAGGTCGAGGGCCTCTTCGGCACTGGCGACGAGGGCTTGCTGGACGTTGAAGTCGCTGACGGTCATGATAACCTCCTCCTCAATGCTGATTTCACTTTGCCTGGCAGAAGTCTTCACCACGTTCAGATTGTTCCTCGCCATGTTGTATTTGCCTTTCCTCACGCCCCAGTCCACCAGTGGAATGGAGACACTGACCGACACCATCTCCTGCTGCATGGGATGCCTGTATGCTTCACCGAATTTCTCTGCCACCTGGTTGAAGCCGACGCTGGCGTTGATGCTGGCGTTGAAGCGCGATTCCTTCTTCGTCTTGTCTACTGTCTGCTCGGCTTCCAGCACTTCCTGACGAAGCCCCAGAAATTCCGGATTGTTGGCTTGAGCGGCCAGCAAAGCCTCATCAACCGGTATGGTCAGCGCCCTCGGACGTCCCGGAAGCGACACCCTGATATCCGTGTTCTTCTCCATATTCAGGAAAGATGCCAACGAGAACATGGCGCGCTTCAAGGCGCTGGCGGCATTCTGCAAGGTATTGCGGGCGTTCACCACGTCGAGTTTCAGCGTCAGCAGGTCGGCACGGCTGATGGCGGCTATTTTCAAGCGCTGCATGCCGATGCGGTAGAGGGTATCGGTGGAGACGGCATTGTCCTTGGCCAAGTCATATTCCGCCTGTGCCATGGCAAGCGCAAAGAAATAGGTAGTGGCCTGCTCGGATACTCGCTCTGCATTGTAAATATACTCCTTCTTCACCTTTTCGTACTTCAGCGGCTCAATCCTGCGTTCCCAACGGAAAGGATTGTAACCGACCAGACTCTGCGAGTAGCCCAAACGAACCGGAACACTGGTGAACTGGGTATACTTGTTTCCACCGAAGCTCCGCATATAGCCCAGCTCCGTATCCAGATAGAACGTACCGCCCGTCAAGTCGAAATTCTGTCTGACGGCAAGATTGCCGTATGCATAGAAGGATTGCTGGCTGCGATAGATGTCAAGGTCCTGTTCGGAGTCGTAACGCTTGGTGATATCGCGGTTGTACTGTGCCGGAGTCATGTTCAGCGTCAAGCTGGGAAGGCGGTTTGCCTTATAGGTGCGGTATTCCCAATAACCGGCCAGATACATGTTCTTGGTGCGGAAGGCTTCCAGCGAACTGTCATTCGCCAGGGCAATGGTCTGCTGCAAATCGAGCGTTATCCGCTGTTGGGCAAAAGCGGAAAGGGCTCCCAGACTGAACAAAAGTATAAGACTTAATTTCTTCATGCTCTTTCTTTTCTATAAATAAACCAATATATCAACGGGATGATGAACAGACTGACCAGTGTCCCCACGAACATCGCCCCAATCATCGCTATGGAAAGCGGCTTCTGCAGCTCCGAGCCCATGTCGAACGAGAACAGCAGCGGAACCATGGCAAATATCGTGGTGAGCGATGTCATGATGATGGGCCGGAGCCTTCTCCGTCCCGCCTCGTGGATGGCCTCGAGCAACGGCATCCCTCCTTTCCGCAATTCGTTGATGGCATCCAGCTTCAGGATGGAGTCGTTGATGATGATACCACATGTCACAATCAGTCCGATGGCGGACATCAGGTTCAAGGTATGCCCGCATATCCACAACAGAAGCAGGGCAAACGCCACATCTATCGGAATTTCCAGCAGCACGATGAGCGGCTGCACGAAGCTTTCGAACTGGGCGGCAAGAATGAAATACATCAGCAGGATAGAGATGAAAAGAATCACCACCAACTCGTCCAGCATTTGGCGGTTGGAGAAGAAACTGCCGGAAAAGGCCGTATCCCAGTCACCCGTGGCATCTGCCTCCCGCTTCACCTTTTCCATCAACTCCGGAGCATTGTCCACTTCATAGAAACGGAACGGTATATATTCACCGTTGCGTCCTGCCGTAATCGTCTTCAAATCCTCGGCCGGACGCACCTTTACCAGCTCCCGAAGCGGAATATGCTCCACTTCGCCCTTACTGTCCGGACGGGTCTGTATCAATGTCTGCTGCAGCACCTCGTTCACTGTCCGCTCCTCGCCCACAATGCTGATAGGCAGGTATTGCTGGTAGGAATGGAGCATAGCTACGCTGTTCTCCTTGAATGCCGTCCGCAGCGTACGGTAAAGCTCGTCATACGAAACGTCATAGAGCAACAGCTTTTCCTGCAGGATGCTTATGTCAAGTTGGTTCTCGAAAGCGATACCTACGGGCGCTGTCCCCGTAAGCTCCGCAAACTGTTGTTCCAGTCCGCGCAATTCTTCCGCCGCCGGCGCCTTCTCCTTATTGCGGGCATAAAGTTCCGCCACCACATCGGCCTCCCCGGTCACGAAAAGCTTCTCGAACACGGTTTCGGGTGGAGAAAAGGAGACTGTCGCCAACGGATATTCCCGTGTCAGCCACTCGCCCGCCTGCTTCTGCAAGGGAGCAATCCCGTCAGGCGAGGAAGTCTTGAAATACAATTCCGCCTCCGAAGAAGAGAGAGCCTGCTCACGGTTCAGCAGATAGTCCTGCTGGCCTATGGCAGCCGTCTGTTCCACAGTCTTGTCCAACAACTGTCCGAACAGCACATTCACACGATGCCGGTTCTCGTCCACATGTATATTTTCGTTCCATTCCACGTGGACTATCAGTTCATTCTGGTCTATCTGCGGCATACGCTCCTTGGCTATGGAATAGAACAGAAAGACACAAAGAGGAATAGAAACCACACAGAATATGATACTTACCGTCTTATGGGAAAATACCCAGTCGATGCCCGCATCATAAAAACGGTCCAGCGTATGTTCCTTCAACGGATTGTTGATGCGGATGCGGGAGAACCACGACCTGCCGCGCAACCCTGTCCGGTAGACCAGCATATAGAGGACCGGCAGCAGCATGATACCCGTGAAGTAGGAAACCAGCAACCCCACCGTAACAGAGAATGCCTGGTCGTAGAACAACGCCCCTGCAATGCCGCTCATGAATATCAGCGGCACAAATACGGCAATAGTGGTCAGCGACGAACTCAGCATGGGCGTAATCACCTCACTCGTTCCCGTCACGCAAGCCCGCCGCAACGAATAGCCCCGTTCGCGATACTGCGAAATGTTCTCCGTCACAATGATGCTGCTGTCAATCATCATACCCAACGCCAGGATTAATCCCGACAAAGAAATGATATTGAGTGACATCTTGAACAAGTAGAAGAACAGGAAGCAGATGACAATAGATACCACCATACTCAACCCGATGATGAACGGTGATTTGATGTCACCCAAGAAGAGTACCGCCACAATGCAGATGAACAGGAAACCCAACGACAAGTTCTGCTGCAGATTGGAGATGGTATAGTCCAGCAACTCCGTCTGGTTACGGCTGATGCTAAAATCAATGTCGGGATATACTTTCTTGAAGTAGTCCATCGTGCTGTTGATGGCAAGCTTCATGTCTTCCATATTCTCGTCCGCCTGCTTGATGACGGCAAGGGTAACGGCACGCTTGCCATTGCTCATGGAGACACCTTTCTCCTTGGCAGGAACAATCTCTACCCGGCAGAAGTCTCCCAAGCGGATGATACGTCCTTCCTTTCGCAGCAGGATGCCCTTCACGTCCTCCTCTGTCCGCAGCAGGGTGGAGAACTTAATGTTGTATTCGTAGTAGCCGTCGCGCACAGTCATGCTGCCCGGCTCCACGTTGTTTTGCGCCAGCACGTTTTCTATGTCTTCAATGGAGAGCCCCAACACAGCAAGCTTATCCGGGTCGGGCACAATCTGTAACTGGCGTTCGACCAAACCCGTGACATCCACCATTGCCACTTCCGCCAACTGCTCGATGCGACGCTTTATGACATTTTCGGCAAACTCGCACAAATCAAGAAACGCGCGTTCGTCCACCTTGCCGTATGCACTGTCGCTTTTTAGGGTCAGATTGAGGTAGAAGACAGGAATGTCCGTCGCACTTGCCTTTATCACCTTCGGGCGTTCGGCATCCTTGGGCAGATAGTTCATGGCGGCGTCAATCTTCTCGTTCACTTCTATGAAGGCAAGGTCGGTATTCGTACCGAAGTCGAAGCCCAGGCGGATGATGCCTGCACCATCGCGCGTCTCGCTGTCCATGTCCTTCAGTTTCGCCACCTGGATAAGCTGCTGGCGAAGCGGTTTCACCACCGTATTCTCCAATTCACGCGCCGAGGTATTCTGCGCCGACACCTGCACGGTAATTTCCGGAATGGCTATATCGGGCAGCAGGGATACCGGCAGGGTGAAGTAAGTCACCAGCCCGACAATGAAGCATGCTGTAAATGCCATCAGTACGGCAATAGGCCGCTGTATCAAAAACTTTATCAATTGAACTATGAATTTTGAATTACCACTTATCACTCATTATCTATCAACCACCTTCACCGATGCTTCATGTGCCAGATTCACATTTCCCGTCACAATGACCGTATCGCCTTCTTTCAGGGCATCGTCGGCCATACTATAGCTTTCCGCATTCTCCAGACCGGTCTGCACATAGTTCCACTGCGCCTTTCCGTCTTTCAGGGTAAACACCACCTGCTTGCCCGAACGCAACACCACGGCACTCTTCGGGATTACAAGCTGTCCGCCCAGAGAGCGGTGCACGTTCACCCTCACGTTCATCCCACTGAACAGCCGTCCCTTGCCATTGACGGCAGCCTTCACCTTAACCATCCCCTTGTCATCCACCAGAGGATTGATTTGGGTGATGCGCCCCTCCTGCCTAAAGCCGGCATCCGAATAAGGGGTAACAATCACCTTGTCGCCACTCTTTATCAACGGCAGTTCGCTTTCCAGCACCGTGAAGTCCACCTCCATACCTTGAGTGCCGATAATGGAGCAGAAGGCTTCCGAGGTACTTGCCTCGTTGAACGGTTTGGAGAACAGGTTCGCCACTACCCCGTCAAAAGGCGCAACCAGCGTGGCGTGTTCCTCTTCATACGCGGCAAGCTCATACTGGGCGAGGCTCTGGTCGTAACCGCTCCTCACGCGGGCCAGCTTCATGATGTCAGCAGGTACTTTGGAGGCATCCCCCACCGGATAGCCTTGCCCTATCAATACATCCTGCAACTCAAGTTCCGCTTTTTCCAAGGCATCCTTGGCCTGCGCGGTCTTGTTCTTCAGGCGGAACTTATCCAGTTCGGCAAGTTTCTGCCCTTTGCGCACCGGGTCACCGTTCTTCACGTAGATGTGTGCCACTACACCGGTGGTCTCAAAACGCAAATCCGCCATGGCACCGGCGGTTACTTTTCCGTTGCTCACCAGTTCATGCTCAAAGGTCGCCCGCTTCAGGACTTTCACGGTCACTTCATTGCTTTCACTTGGCAGGACGGTTGCCACCCCTTCCTCGGACTCTTTTCCCTTTCCGGCATCGGAGCAGGCGGCAAGCAGGGCAACGGCCATGCATAGCAGGTATCGATAGTTCTGTGTCTTCATATTCATACTCAATTATAAATTGATAAAATTAATCGTTTCAAAAAAACGAACCGATATTTGCATGTGGACACTTTTTTCATAGCACTTTAGTAATTAGTTCACTCATTATTAACGCTTTACGTTTTTTATTCATCTTTTTTAATATGGACAAAAATAAGCTGAATCTTTTTTATTTCCTCCCTCATCTGTCGTATTGCCGTAGAATGCACTTTCGGCTCTTTCGTCAATACCATCCACTTCATTTTTTCAAACTTGTCCGGTTGCCTGAAGCTTGGTTCCGCATAAAGCTTCGCAAGCAGATAATAGGGATAAATACGTCCCGGCAAACGATGGGTGGAACGGATAAACCAGTCTTCCGCTGACAAGCAATCACCCATCTGCTGATAGTTCTTGCCTATCACATTCAGTATCATGGGGTCACAACTACGCAGTAAAGCTTCTTTCAAAATACGGTTGGATTTACTGAACTGCTGCTGCTTGTGCAATCCATGACCATATTCGAACAAGAAAGATGCCCGGTCCCTCAACAGAGGATAAAGGCGCCCGTACTCTTTCTCTGCCGATTGATACGCACCTGCATTATACAGCACCCGCGCATTCATCCACTCCCGACAGGCCTGCTCCACTTGCAAGTCATTCTTCAGGCGAAAACCGCCAATGATGCCTACTGATACAGCCAGCCCCAACCATTGCCAACGGTCGGCACCGGACAAGCACGCCACAAGCAATCCTCCAAATGTAACGATAAATACCGGAAGTTGTAGCGGATAGGAGGAAAAAGAGAATATCATCAAGGAAAGAATAGCCCCACAGATACCATAACGTCCTTTACGGACTCCCCTATACAAACACAGCACGACCACAACCAATAGACATACAGCCAAAGGAATGCCCAGTTCGACCGCAGCCTGCAGATATTCATTGAATGCATATTCCGGACTTCCCGCCACACGTTCCTCCCACAGTTCATAATCACCTGCTGCAAAATAAGTTTCCTGCGCATTTCCGTAGGCTGCTGCGAAATTATGAATCCCATATCCGGTCAACGGCTTTTCTGCAATGGCACGACAAGTTATCTTCCACATGAAAAGACGGCCACGTGCAGAATCGGGTTTCAAGACAAACAGTAAATAGCCTGCCAATAGCAAGACACAGAATCCACCGACCACTACCATCACCACACGCTGCCTTTGCTGCTGCCATAATAATCTGAACTTATCCGTCCAATCCATATGCCAAGCATATACACACAGACAGGAAACTCCTGCCGCCAACCATGCCGAACGGCTCATTCCTGCCGGAAGCACACAAAGGATAAGCAGCATCACACCACCAGCGACCATAGTTCCAGCCTTATCCATCACCTTTTCCCATCTTCTTCCATCATTCCGGTCAGAGCAGAGAATCTCCCCCCTCTTGGTCAGCCATTGATACAGACAGACCGGAAGTATCATGGCCAAATAGCCGGAATAAGGCCCCGGATTGAAGAAAGAACCTGTCAATACATACAAGGAATGGTTGGACACAGCATAACCATAAAGCTGCCTCAATCCCCAAACAGCCTCAATGCC
>OLIX01003436.1_pt1 | contig 10306 bp, 9 predicted proteins | sample 1601331 | NCBI WGS metagenome assembly OLIX01 (sample SAMEA2452120, study PRJEB22498) | human gut metagenome | biome: human feces; feature: human gut; material: feces | place: Australia | collected 2012 | reverse complement strand
GGCGGTGCAGCAGCAGCCGAACTTCTTTGCGGTATTGGAAGTCCGTCAGGAAAATTAGCAGATACATTTGCAAGGACGCTTGAGGATTATCCATCATCCTATAATTTCCATGAATCACAGGATTACGTGGATTATACTGATGATATTTATGTAGGATATCGTTATTTCGAGACTATTCCAGGCGCAGACAAAAAGGTTGTATATCCATTTGGATATGGACTTTCCTATACGACATTTAAGTGGGAACTTGAGCGCGTAGACGAGGCAGAGGATGGCACACTTACAGTTCGCGCAGAGGTAACAAATACTGGAAATCATGAAGGAAAAGAAGTACTTCAGCTTTATGGCAGTGCACCAGCAGGAGTCATTGATAAACCGGCAAAGATTTTGCTTGCATATGCAAAGACAAAGCTGCTGCAGCCTTGAGAAAATCAGCTTGTAACCTTAGTTGGAAATGTAAATGATCTGGCTTCATATGATGATCTTGGCGTGCTGCATAAATCTGCATATGTGATGGAGCAGGGTGAATATCATTTTTATCTTGGAAATTCTGTCAGAAATACAGAGGAGCTTGGATTTATCCATACAGAAGAGTCTACAAGAGTGGCAGAGCAGCTGACAGAGTGCCTGGCACCGACATCACTTCCAAAGCGTATGCGCGCAGATGGAAGTTTTGAAGAACTTCCTGTAAGACCGGCACACGATCCAGACAGCGAAGGACTTCTTACAAAGAAGGAAAAGGAAACAATCGATGGTGTTGCACCAGATGTACGTTTTTCAAAGGGCGAGCATCTTTGGAACAATAACGAGCGCCGCATGCAGTTTGAGCAAGTTGCAGAAGGCAGCGTAACGCTTGATGAATTTGTGGCACAGTTAAGCGACGAGGAGTTAGCTCATCTTTTAGGAGGTCAGCCAAATACAGGTGTTGCAAATACCTTTGGCTTTGGTAATCTGCCAGAGTGTGGTATTCCAAACTTTATGACAGCTGATGGACCGGCAGGACTTCGTATTCAGCCAGAATGCGGTGTTTGTACAACTGCATGGCCATGTGCAACGCTTCTTGCATGCACCTGGGAGCCAGAGATTGTTTATGCAGTAGGTGAGGCTGGCGCAAAGGAGGTAAGAGAAAATAATATTGCAGTATGGCTGACACCGGCAATCAATATTCATCGTACTCCGATGTGCGGAAGAAACTTTGAGTATTACTCAGAGGATCCGTATCTTGTTGCAAAGCAGGCAGGCGCAATGGTGCGCGGTATCCAGTCTCAGCACATTGCTGCAACAGTAAAGCATTTTGCACTGAATAATAAGGAGACAAATAGAAAAGATTCCAACTCCAGAGTATCAGAGCGTGCAGCAAGACAGATTTATTTAAAGACCTTTGAGCGTATTGTAAAGGAAGCAAAGCCGTGGTGCATCATGTCTTCCTATAACATTGTAAATGATTATAGAGCTTCCGAAAATCATGATCTGTTAGAGAAGCTTCTGCGCGATGAGTGGGGATTTGAAGGTGTTGTAATGACAGACTGGTGGACATTTGGCGAGCACTGCAAGGAAGTAAATGCCGGAAATGATGTTAAGATGGCAGCTGGAAATCCTGACAACTTGCTGAAAGCACTTGAAAAAGGTCTGTTAAAGAGAGAGACAATGGAGTGCAGCGTAAAGAGACTTCTTGGAGTTCTCTTAAAGATTGATTAAACGTTTCGATTTGAGGATGCCTGTATAATCAGGCATCCTCATTCTGAGAAAAAAGATACAGGGAAGGACTATTTTTATGAAGACAACGATGTGGAACGCAGATTTAGGAAATGGAATGTATAAAAATCCAATACTATATGCAGATTATTCAGATCCTGATGCCTGCCGTGTGGGCGAGGATTACTTTATGATCGCGTCAAGTTTTTGCAATGCACCAGGTTTGCCAGTGCTTCACTCAAAGGATTTGGTAAATTGGAAGGTAGTTAATTATATTCTTCCAAAGGTGCCAGAAGAGCGCTATGATAAGCCAGTGCATGGATGTGGTGTATGGGCACCGGCAATCCGTTATCATGAAGGAACATTTTTTGCTTGCTTTCCAATGCCAGACGAAGGTATTTACATGAGTACGACAAAGGATCCGTTTGGCACATGGTCAGAACCTGTTAATATAAGACCGGGTGCGGGCTGGATTGATCCATGTCCTTTCTGGGACGATGATGGAAAAGCATATCTTGTAGCAGGTGTGGCAAAGAGCCGTATAGGTTATAAGAGTGTGCTTCATATGATTGAAATGCAGCCAGATGGAATGGGTCTGATAGGAGAAGCAAAAGTTGTCTTTGATGGAAATTTAAATGAGCAGGAAACAATTGAGGGACCAAAGCTGTATAAGAGAAATGGATGGTACTACATCTTTGCGCCAGCAGGCGGTGTAAAAACAGGATGGCAGACTGTGCTTCGCTCAAGAAATATTTTTGGACCTTATGAATATCGCGTTGTTATGCGTCAGGGAGATACTCCTATAAACGGCCCTCACCAGGGTGCATGGGTAGATACCGTGACAGGTGAAGACTGGTTTTTACATTTTCAGGATGTGTATGCAGCTGGAAGAATTATTCATTTGCAGCCGATGAGCTGGAAAGAGGACTGGCCGATTATTGGTATCGCAAAGGATGGAAATGATTATGGGGAGCCAGTGCTTACTTACCGCAAGCCAAATGTCGGTGAGGCTGCGAAAGAGGCTGTAATTTGTGAGCCAGATGCTTCAGATGATTTTGCTAAAAAGACACTTGGTCTTCAGTGGCAGTGGAATGCAAATCCAAAAGAAGATTGGTATAATATTACATCAGATGGTCTTTGCCTGAATGCGGTGAAGCAAGAGGAAAAAATCAAACATGGTGATTATCCAAATCTTCTTCTTCAGAAGTGGCCAGCACCAGAATTTATCTGTGACACAACACTTTCCCTTGCGGGATTAAAAGCAAACGAAGAAGCTGGTGTGATTTCTATGGGTGTAAAATATGCGCTTCTTTCATTTGCAAGAAACGAGGAAGGAATGGTTGAAGCTTCATTTATCAATGGAGAGCAAAAATATGGAAAGATTCTTGTGGAGAGTACCGAGGAGACAAGTACACAGCTTGGAACACTAGTGTTTGCAGATGACAGTGAAACTATAACAGTCCGTATGAGTGTACACCGTGTTGGAACACAGGATTTAAGCGAGAAAGAAAAGAATTTCCCACTTGAAGAGGTCGTTTTTGAGTACAGCACAAACGGCACAGATTACAAGAAGGCCGGAAGCTATATGGCAGCTGCTGGACGCTGGGTTGGTGTAAAGAGTGGTGTTTATTGTGCAGCTCATCATAGTGAGGCTGTTGGAAGCTGCCTTGTAAAAAAGACAGTTTATAAAAATGTTACTGTTCATGGATAAGCCAACATTGCGGCAAAGCTCGAAGGTGAATGGATTTCACGAGGCGGATAGTTTGGAGAAATAATACATGATAGGAGGTGTATCGTTATAGGCGCAAAATATGTACTAGTTTTCGTATGCAGTCTACTACAAATATTCCTGACAAAATATGATATTTCAGTTGTTCCAAAGGACCATTCAGAAAGCTATCGAAGTCCGTATGTGGTTCAGGATGCAGCTGAGATGGGAATTGAGTTAGTGCCAAACCGCAACGAATTTATGAGTTATTATATTGTTAATCACACAGATCAGTACTTGGAATGTTCTTATTGGCGAAAACTTGAAATTTGCAATGACGGTGAATGGTATGAATTCGGTGGAAATCCGTGGATTTTATCGTCTGAAATGATTGGACCGGATGGTACTCAACAAATGGAAGATGCTTGGCTACAGCAATATTATCCGGAGTTAGATGAAGGAGAGTACCGCATTTTGCTTCATATGTGCTTTCACGAAGCTCCAGATGAATGGATGACTAATGAACCAGATGAAAACGATTTTTATATCGCGTATGAATTTTTGGTTGAGTCAAAAAATTCTGATTAAATGTAGAAGAAATGCCGTCTGCACGGACAAAAAAGATCTGTGCAAGCGGCATTTTTATAGAGTACACGGGCAAGAGCAAGCTTTTGCGCTTCTGAATTTTATTATAGGAAAAGAACAAAAAATGAAAAAGATTGGGGGGGGCCTCGACGATTGTCTCAGTAAAGTCAATTCGTTGAGGCACCATTTCGATAGCAATATTGTCTTGTTTGCCAATAAAAATGACACACTGAAAATTATTTGGACAGTATAAGGATGCTTCTATAAATGTGGCAGATGTTCCCGATATTGGCGAAGCTTTTCTTCTCCTACTTCAGAAAGGATTTGGTCAACTACCGATAATAGCTTTTCTTTATCCTGTGGAAGATGACCATACAGTTGAAAGGCGTTCGAGGCGCCCATTGCTGCAAAGGCAACGGGGATTGTCAACTCTTGAATCAGTGTTTTGATTTCTTCATATTTTTCAGTTTCACTTTCTGCGGTCCAGCGGTTTTTCTGGATCTCCTGATACAATTCAGAGTCAGGATAAATGGTCAGCATATTTGGACCGACAAGAAATGGGTGCAGCTGATTGATGATCTGGGCAGTCGCCTTAGCACCTGCAACTCCGTTTCCCTTTCCAGAAATTCCAGTCAGATAAAAGAAGCCATATTCAATGCCTGCGCATTCCAACCGTTGACATTGCGTAAGAATATCTTTCGATTGATAGCCTTTGTTCATGAAAGCAAGGGCGGCATCATCGCCTGTCTCAACACCAATTGTCAGACGATTATAGCCAGCTTGGCGAAGCTTTTGTAATTCTTCATCGGTTTTATTTACAGAATCCGTGATGCGTGCAAAACAACCAATTGATGTGACAGATGGAATATATGTGTGAATTAATTGTGCGATTGTCAGCAAACGGTCTGCTTTTAAAATGAAGGGATTTGCTCCTGTTAAAAATACGCGTTCAATTGGTTGTGGGCATTGAAGACCACGAAGGCGAGCCGTCATTTGAGAAGCAGGATTGTAGCGCAGTGTTTGTACTTCAAGCAGATCACTTTCAATGTCATTAAGAGGTGACATCCGGAATTGGAACGGCAAATCGGCATATAAAGTACAAAATTTACATTTGTGATGCGTACAGCCTGCTGTCACCTCTAATAGTAGAGAGGAAGCCTCATAGGGCGGTCTCCAAATTGTTCCTGTGTAATGCATATTGTAAATACCTCCTTTTGAGGTGATTATAACAGCATGTTAAAAAAAGAAAAGTACGGTACTTTTTTGTAGTACCATTGATCTTGCGAGAAATACACAGTATAATACAGAAAAAAATGGGAGGCGATGCAGGATGAGAAAAAATGAGGAATCCATAAAGCGCTGCAAAACAATGTCAACGCTGCAAAAAATATTGGGTGGAAAGTGGAAACTGGAGATTTTGTATTATATCGGTGTTGAGAATGTACAGCGATTTGGCAGCTTGCGGCGTCATTTGGGAGAGATTACGGAATCTTCTTTGACAAAGCAGTTACGAGAATTGGAAGCAGATGGTTTTATTGACCGCCATGATTTTCAGGAAGTACCGCCTCATGTGGAATATACGTTGACTGCACTTGGAACAAGTTTTATTTCAGTGTTGGATTATATGAAAGAGTGGGGCGAGAAAAATTTACCGGAGACTTGAAATTTGCAATGCTGATAAATATGGTGAGTGGGACGAATAGATAGAAGAAATGCCGCCTGTACCGACAATAAAAGTCCGTGCAAGCGGCATTTTTGAAATTTTACGTTGTATAATACTGCGCCTGTGCATTCCACAGTTCATAATATTTTCCGTTGCTGTCGGCAAGGAGTTCTTCATGACTTCCGAGTTGAATGATTTCTCCTTCATGAAATACAGCAATTTTGTCGCAGAAGCGGCATGATGCAAGACGGTGACTGATATAGATAGCGGTTTTGGTTCCTGCGATTTCATTAAATTTACTATAGACTTCGTATTCTGAAATTGGATCGAGTGCAGCAGTCGGTTCGTCAAGGATGATGAACGGTGCATTTTTGTAGAGAGCACGGGCAAGAGCAAGCTTTTGTGCTTCTCCGCCGGATATCTCTACGCCATCAGCATCAATATCTTTGTAAAGAAACGTATTTAACTTATTTGGTAATGAGTTGAGACGTTCGGCAAATCCGGCCTTCTTCAAACATTCGATCACTTTATCTTCATCATAAGAAGCACTGGCAGAGACATTTTGCCCAAGAGAGAAGGAAAAAAGACGAAAATCCTGAAAAACGACCGAAAAAATGGAAGTGTATTCGTTGTAGTCATATTTCTTGATGTTCACACCGTTGAGCAGTATTTCTCCTTCGGTTGGATCATATAAGCGGCACATCAGCTTAATAAACGTGGTCTTGCCAGATCCATTCATTCCAACAACAGCCAATTTTTCACCAACCTTAAATTTTAAGTTAACATGCTTAAGCGCATAGGCATCTGCATTTGGATACTGAAACGAAACATTTTTAAATTCCACATAGTATTCGTTGTCATCTCTTTTTTCAACAGTTAACGAACCTTGATACATATGATTTGGCAAATCCAGATACGCAAACAGGTTTTGCAGGTGGGTACAATATACTTCATTATCGGATAAGAGATACATCAATTCCTGTAAGCCTTCTCCAAGCCTTGATAAAACAGCAACATATTGTACAATATTGCCGACGCCAAAAGCACCAAACAAGGCTTTTGATGCCACAAACAGATAACAAACTGCATTTGCAAAAACAATGATGATTTGAGCAATAGCAGGATAGAGAGCCATTTTGACGATATCAGATTGGTTCTCTTTTTCGTGCGAGATGAGTTTATCCAGCATTTTTTCAGCAACCGTGTTTTGACTGTATATGCGAACGTCTTTGGCTTTTTCTGGATTCATATACAGTTCTTTGCCAAAAAACAGAAAGACGCGATTAAACCAAACTGTGTTTTTGCAATACTCCATGAAGATATCGTTTTCGCTGATAGTAGCTTTGGACTTGCTCAAACCACCAATCGCAATACAAACTAGGATAATGAGTATCCAGATAGGATGATCAATAAATCGGTTTCCAGATGAAGAAAGAAACAAAGAGATTGTCATTGCAAGAGAGAGTACGATATATACGAGTGTTCGTACAAGTGCGGATATCCCCCAAAAGAGCTGTGCCAGACCGTTACCGAACATGTAGAGGTTTTCTTGTGCTTCCTGTCGTTGATGCTGGATTGCGGCATTTTCCAGATCAACGAAATCAAGAGACATCTGCTTGTCTGAGAATATTTTTTCAAACCAGTTCCACATTTGTGCCTCTTTTTCGTTGCAGACGTGATTGAGTATGTTTTTAAGGAGAGAACAGATAAAGTTGAGTAACGTTGCACCTAGAATAAAAAGCAAAATTGTATTGAATCTTCTTTGTGATGAAATTTCGTTTACAATCTGAGCAGTAAACCAAACGGAAATGAAGGGCTGGATGGAATTGATCAATTCATACGCAGCCTTTCCCTGTGCAAGCCCAGGACAGTACTGCTTTAAGATTGAAAATCCGCGCATGGTGATAGAAACTCTTTTGGTAAGCGCAATTTTGCTCATTCTGCCACCTCCGTTTTATCGAGATTATTTTTGTAATATTTTGCTTGTGTCTCAAAAAGCATACGATACGTTCCGTTCTGCTTAAGCAGTTCATTATGACTGCCTTCCTCACAGATTTTTCCGTTTTCAATCAGGATGATGCGGTCACAAAAGCTTGTGCTTGCCAGTCGGTGCGAAACAAATACAGTCGTTTTTTGAAAACTTATTTGATTGTAATTTCCATATAATGTGCTTTCTGCAATGGGATCAAGGGCAGCTGTAGGTTCATCAAGAAGCATAACAGGAGCATTTTTGTACATCGCACGCGCGAGCAACAATTTCTGAATTTCGCCGCCGGAAAATTCAACACCATCGTCGTATATTGTTTTTCCAAATTGACTGTTTACACCATTGGTCAGTTGCTCGATTTTATTCCATAACCCTGCGACAATCAAGCAGCGTTTCACTTTATTATAATCAATATTTTCTGGCGTAGTTTCGGAAACAATTTCCGCAATGGTTACAGGCAGAATACTGAATTGTTGAAATACAGCAGAAAAGAGTCTATAAAATGCGGTGCGATTGTATTTGCGGATATCAATGCCATCATAGAATATTTGTCCTTCTGTCGGATCAATCAAACCGCATAGCAGCTTAACAAGTGTCGTTTTGCCTGCACCATTTAATCCCACGATTGCGATATGTTCACCGGGATTTATTTTCAGGTTGATATTTTGTAATGTATTGTGATTTGCACCCTCGTATCGGTAACTCACATTTTTGAGTTCAATTTCTTTTGGACAATCGTCCACCGAATTTGTTACGCCATTGTTTCGATTAAATGTTTCTGGGTATTCAAGGTAGGAACGAAAATAATTGATTTTCAAATTTATCTGGTTAAGCGAGGATAAATCTGAAAAAATATTGCCAAGCCATGACGAGAAGTTAGTAACAACACTTAAATACATGACAAATTCTGCAACCGTTATTTGACCATTCCAGATAAGATAGAGTAGATAGAAATAAACAATACTTTCACGAAGGAAAGCTAAGCTACTGTCATATACTGCAATACCAAAAAGTTTGCGTGTAAATCGTTTGTACCAGTCGGCAATTCCTTTCATATTGGTGTTGTAAATATCGGAAAACCATACAGCTATTTTGTATAGACGAATATCTTTTGCAGAACGAATATCACCAGAAATATCGTTAATATAGTGGAGTCGCTGCTGATAACCAATCCGCTCCTTATTATTTGCAGCTGTCCATGCAATGATTTTTTGATTTAAATAATAGCTGATTACAGTTATTATAATTAGAAAAATAATGATTCCCAAGTGAACCTGAATGAGCATAGAACCAAAAACAAATAATCCCAAAAAACTGGTACAGAGTTTTATCAAAATTTCATATATATTGGAAAGCGGAGAGTAATTTCCATTACAGCACTCAAAACTTTCTGCTTGAAGCTTCCGAAAAATTCCATTTTCTTGGTTGATATAGTCAGTTGTCAATCCTTTCAGTGCCGCATGTTTGAGATAAAATGTGTTCATCCTGAATTTCTGATGATAAATCAACTTAGTCAGAAATTTGTCAGCACCAGATAGAATGGCAAGGCTGCCCATAAAGCTGAGAATGGCAGATGCCAATTTATATACGCTTTGTTTTGCAGTAATCATCTCGATTACTATTTTGGGCAGAATGGTTGTTAAAATTGGAATTAACGTGCCAATCAGTATTTTTAAAGAACACCAACACAAAAGCGGAAAATGACATTTGACTGTATTATTCAGGCAATATAGGATGTTTTTCATTGCCGAATAATTGGTGAGATTTAATTCATCGTGCGAACTTCTGTTAGTTTTTTTCATATTTGCGTACCTCCTATCTATACACCTATGCTAACACACGAAGTTGCACGATTATAAATTTGTGCACCAAATGCTTTTGTCTGTGCACGAATTGCAAATTACTCGATGGCTGGCACCAAAAATTCCGAAGTAAAAGCACCGTCTTCACTGTTGTACTTGACCCAGCCGCCATGTTCTTCAAGGATTGCTTCGGCACGGCGCAAACCGAACCCGTGAACACCGTCCTTGTGGGTTGCAAACAAAGAACCTGTCTTTTTCTTCTTTGGACCTGCTGTGTTGAGCATAGAAAAATAAAGCATTGTTCCTTTCATCGAAATAAAAATACGAATAAATCGTTCTCCTGTGACGGTACGGCAGGATTCAATCGCATTGTCAAGCAGATTCCCAATGACAATACTCAATTCCAAATCTGAAATTGTCAGGATATCTGGCACATTGGCTTTCACGGTAACCGTAATAGCTTCTGCCTTTGCCTGTGCGATCTTTGCAGATAAAATGGCATCGAGAGATACATTACCAGTTTTCAACAGAGTATCCACCAGCATTAGTTGCGTGTCAAGTTGCTCGATATAAGCAAGCGCACGCTCAATTTCTCCAGCTTCAAGTTGACCTTTTAATGTTTGAAGATGATGGTGAAAATCATGCTTGTAACCTCTCATTTCCTTGTGGATACTTCGCACTTCATTTAAGTGTTTTTCAGATTGTTCCGTCTGATAGTCAACCAGCTTTAAGTATGTTTTCTTTCTCATAAGTTTCCTCGATTCTCAATTATGCTCGATAAATGCTCGGTTGATATCGTCGTACTTTCCTCTGGAAAGAGGAAGGGTTGCGTTTCCGATAGTAACGGATGTACGAGAAATTCGAGT
>OLIX01003429.1_pt1 | contig 10311 bp, 10 predicted proteins | sample 1601331 | NCBI WGS metagenome assembly OLIX01 (sample SAMEA2452120, study PRJEB22498) | human gut metagenome | biome: human feces; feature: human gut; material: feces | place: Australia | collected 2012 | reverse complement strand
GACTCATTTCTGAATTCCGTATTTCCATTTACACAAAATATTTTATAGTGCCCTATATATTTTACATAGGGGACTTTCTCCTTTAATTTATTTCTGGATTACGGTCTTAAAATTGTCCTATTTTTATATTTCCTTTTTGAATCTCAGCTGTATATTCTTCATCTTTTGTTATTTTGAATTTAAGAGAATATTTAGACAATACGTTGTCCACGTAAGTTGGTATTGTTTCAGTGGGTATTCCTAAATTAAAATGTTTTGCAATTTTCATAAGAGTTTCTTTTGCTTTATCTTCATCGGAAATTTTTGATGAAAAATTTATTAGAACGTCATATACATCAATAACAAATGCTTTTCTTATTTTATCATTGCTAAAAGCGTTTTCTATTTCTTTTTTTAAATTTCTAGGTATATCATCTAAGTTTGATTTATTTCCTTTTATTTTGTCTGTTATTTCAATAGGACGATTTGAATTTATGGGTATTTTAATTTGTACTTCTCTTATTTTGCCTTTTATTGGGTAATTAGTTTTTTTATCAACATGAATATCACAATGTTGGATATCCCAGTTTTTGTTTTCTTGGCATCCCCATTTATGGTCGTCGATTGATAAAACTTGATTTTTTATTAAACTCCTTAATTTCATGATATTATAGCAGCTATTTATGAAGTAAATGGCAATGTATTTAAAACACCTTAAATAAAAAATGCAAAAAATATATCAATTCATAATCCACCAGACTTAGGTTTAGAATGAATAATGTTCTTTCAATATCTTCTCAAAAATCGGAATATATTTTCGTGGAGTTAATGGACTTTTGGAAAAAGCATAAATCAAGTTTATGTATTCTTCATCCGAGAGAACTCCTACAACCTCAGCAGACTCAAATGACTTTAGAAGATTTTCCTGTTCACCTTCACGGAAACAATAATCAAACGGGATGGTAGTTACCAGTGGAAAAGAGAAATCCTCGTCAGAACCATATTTCTTTCCAATGCACCTGTTGGCTTCAAATACGTACGATACAATATCCTGTCCTCTGTAGTTCTTGCCGTGTTTCGGTGATAAGCTACCAGAACGTTTTCTTGAAGTAGGAAATACGGCAACAACATTTAGTGTCTCACTTCTATAAAGGGAAATCAGATACTTGTTTTTGGGAGGATTTGTAAAGGTGCAAAAACCGTAGATAATATTCTTAGCCTTTAACATACCGATGTCGCATTACAGAACTGCATATATTCCAGTGCATCCTCAAAAACTTCTTCTTTTTCTTCGTCACCTTCAATAAGACGGTTCAGATGAATTTCACAGTCAGAACGACCTGAATCTGAAAAAGTAAGATTGTTTTCATTCACTACTTTACTCCACAGGGTATCATCAAGATGGGTAATGTCGGTAAGCTCATCTGCTGACATGGATCCGTATGTAGAAATGATTTTATCGATCATATCCATTTCATACTGACTGTAGAGGTTTAGCTTTTCTTGTGTGAGAATACCACTAACCGGAGAAACTTCACATTTGTCTTCGTTGTTACGATGGCACTGTACATACTCTGAAAATGATCCGTTCTTTACATCATATACTTCAGGTGCAACAGGGCCTTTTTTCCATGCAAAGTAACTGAACCAGGTTAGAGGGAATCCTCTTTCGATAGTGAATTTTTCGTCTGTAAGATACACCAGCTTCAATAGCTTCCTAAGGGTTATGTTAGGAATTCTTTCTGCGAGGTATGCTAATAAAACCCCATTCTTTTCTTTATTTACTGTATATCCGAAGCTCATAATGCTGTTTTTAAAGTTGTAATATTCTAATAAATAACTGTTTGAAGATATTATTAGCGTTTGCAAAATTACAATTATTATCGTATTTCGCAAAACGTTAATACTTATATTCTTATCGTCTTTCCTTCTGATGTGCAAGTACGTCTTTTGCATAAAACAATCGTCTGCCACCAATCTTTACCGAAGTAACTTTTCTTTCGTAAGCCCAGCGGTAAACGGACTTGGGAGCAATCTTGACTATTTTGGAAACATCTACTACATCGAGAAGAGTATCCGGACCAACCAGCAGTTGGCTCTTCTCCAGATTGCTCAATGTAGTTTCTATGGCTTTAAGGCGGGTAAGGATTTCTTTTATCCATACATCCATTTCTTCATCATTATTCATAGGCTGATATTCCCGGTTATGTAATAGTTATTGGAGTCTTGCGACAACATTTCGTTTTCTTTCATGTATCGGATATAGCTTTTGGCTGTACGTTCTTTTACGTCAAGCATATCCATTATTAATTCTGTTAAGTCATTGTAAGATACCTTTTTCCGTGACTTGAATATCTCTTTGGTAATATTGGAAAGTTCTGTACGTTTTCGCTTTTCCTTATCTTCAATAGATTTTTCTCCGGCATAGACGTGCATATCCTTTGTTTTGTCCCAGGTAAATAGTAACATGGGAACATCAAGAGGGCTACCATCTCTTACTTTGATAGCTTTTACAACTGAGTATGCCGGATTTTCATCTTTCTCTATGGAGAGAATGGCAGCAGCTTTTCTTTGCAGTTCTGAACCGATATGACCTCTAAGTTTGATACCATTGGGTACGAAATGCAGTACACATATTATACATGTTTTGTATATGCCTGCAAGTCTGTACAGTTCGTCAACAATGGCTATACTTTCTGTTTCATCATTTGCAGAGCGGATTAAGTCTGCTATTCCGTCTATAACGACAAGGTGTATTCCTCCTTGACGATGATAATACAGGTCAATGCTGTCCCTTATAATCTGTAGCCTTTCTTTCCTGGACATGGATGCCAGATAAAATGTGTGATATGTTTCCGGAACGGAATCAATGCCGACTCGTTTTAAAGTCTTTGAAAGATTCTTGTAAAGCTGATACTCTGATTGTTCTGTGTCATAATGAAGTATTGCTTTTTGATTATAGTTTGGGCAAATATCCAATCCTAATGTATCAACAGAAGAATCGGTTGTTTCATCTATCAATGTTCCGGCTATGATGGCTGAAATAAAGTTGCTTTTACCAGTGCCTTCACCTCCGGTTATACAAAACAGATTATCGTATGTTCCTAATGGTACATCATTGACTGATACAACAGTTTTAGAAATCTCAGGTGGATTGTTATAGTCCATTTCGCATGATTTGAGTAACATGAGTGTATGAGAATATAGTTTTTCCAATGAATTTGTGATAAGTTCCCGTAAATCTGATGCACTTTTACCAAGGGCAAAGAAATCCGATATATCCTTTTCCTTTTTGCTTCCTGACAATGGCAATTCCAGACGTATGACATTGTGGTCTGACAAGGCATTGTAATGGCGTAGAGATTCTCTTTTACCGGTCTCATCAGAATCGTATAAAATGATGATGTGTCTGAATTTCCTTTCAAGCATTTCTATCATGGTTGTTGGAATAGATGCTGTTTCACTGTTGAAGCAGACAGCAAAAAATCCTTTTGAATAGAGTGACATCACGTCTTTTTCTCCGCCTGTTATGAAAACAATATCTCCTTTGTTTGGGAGTTGTTCTAATCCGAAACAATATACTTCAGGCATTTCACCACCATACAGAAAGCGCATTTTGTTATTCAATGGCCTATAAAGTTTTACATATCCATTTCCGTTATAAGCAAAAATGGGATCTAAATCTGATGATTCTATTTTGAATGGCTCATTATTCCTGTTTATGCTTTCATACGATTTTACTGATGTTACATGATAAAGCTTTAAAGTGGAGAGTTTTATGCCATATTTTTGCCAATATCCAAGTTCGGTAGATGTGAATTGTTTTGATTCGATTTTGAAAGAACTTGTATTCTTTTCTACTGCTATATTTAAGGAAATATCTTCTTTGGATACTGTTGTCGTTTTTGCTGTAGTGGTGGTGTATGTTCCTGTTGTACTTGGTGCAAGATTAAGATTCAAGTCCGAGTTTATAAGACTGACTATATTGGAAAAGTCTGATTTGACATTCCAGCCTTTTATTGTGGCAACGAACCAGAAACAATCACCGGAATAACTTTCGTCACCAAAGTCCTTCATCTTGAAGGTGCGTGAATGTCTGTCAAAGTAGATGTTACATGAGGCATTTTTATCATCATATAACGGATTCTTGAAGTTTTTCCCAGGTCGGAAATCTATCCGAAGATAATATTTGAAAACATCAAGTCCCCTGTTAGTACGGTCCAGTATTTCTTCCTTGTTTATCATTTCGTCTGTCTTTACTCATGTAACTGTTTAGAATTATATTGTCCTTGAATTCGCTAAGCCTTCTTAAAGCTTCTTCCTTTGGCATTGCCGGAACCTTAATCTGATAACATTTAATTCCCACAAAAAGCGAATTATAGAAATATCGCACATCACCAGATTCAGCATATCTGTATCTGATTATGCCTTTCTTTCTCCATCTGTATAGCGTGGACTCAGATATGGCAAGTGCTTCCATTACATCCTTTGAACTCAGTTCCAGGGCATCATCAATCTCTTTACTTAGGGTAGTTGAATGCTCGATATAACTCTCAATACGGTTCAGCTGCTCTTTCAGACTTTGAAAGGCTTCACTATCAATGGTAATTACTTCCATACTTTACTATTATTGGTGACCTAATATTTTAAATGCTTCATAAACTCTGTTCAAGTCTTCTTTGGAATCTACATTAAGAGAAATACTAAGTGAAATCTTCCTTTCTTTTGATTCACTTGCATCACATGCAAACAACTCACTAAGAGTGATGTCTAAAATATCGCAATATGCCTGTAATTGCTCTACTTTTGCAGAACTACAGTCCGTTTCAATTCTGGATACTGTAGATGGTGAAACTCCCATGTTTTCAGCGACATACTCTTGTGAATAACCCTTTGCATCCCTTAATTTCCTAAGTTTCTGACTTATCGTTTTCATATAATGTAAATTTAGGAAGGACATCCAATAGGTTATGTTTCGCTATATGCAAAAAACTGCATCATTTGCAACATATAATTCATCATATGCATAATGATGTCGTTAATCAATATAATATCTAATGAAGATGTGAGTATAGAAGGATATAAACTCAATTCACTTTTTGCATGTATCTTAAATATTGTTGTATTCATATTACAGACTAATTGTTTTTCGCAAAAGTTAGAATATGTAAATGATATTATTTAATTTGCATATTCTGTAGATGAAAAATCCAAGATTTCGCATTTTTCGGACGCTTCATTCTTTTGTAAGTTATTCAAAAAATAGAGCAGGGATAACTCCTTGAAATATCGTAAGGAATTAAATAGTTGATTGAGAGAAACGTTTTCTTAAAGTCAACTATAAATATTTGTTTTTTATTAAGCATGTTATGTGTTATAAATTTAAGTGCGTTTTTTATGCTGTCCTCCAATAAATACAAATCTTATAATTCGATTATTATAAAATATTATATTTGTCAATGGTTAAAGTTTTTGATAAAAGTTCTGTGGACTTATTTAAAATTTGTTTTTAAAGTCAATTCCTAGTTTTTTGAAATATTTAATTTATAAACCTATTAAATAATATTTTATTTAATAGGTTTATTATTATGTTATCCTATTACTGTTTAAAAGAATGAAACTGCTTTTAGATAGTAATAGGATAAACAGCAAAGGGCTATCCGGATTTTGGATAGCCCCATATTATATATGTCCTACTAAAAATTAAATCTTTATGTAATAGGAACAGTAGATACTAAATAGATTTATTCCTGCCCTAATGCTTTAAGATATGTTACTTTAGCTATTTGATAATTAATTTTTGCAGAAACGAACTCCGCCCATGACTTTTGCCAGATAGATTGTGTATCCATATAGTTCACAAGGGTTTCCATCCCTGTTTCATAATTCTTTCTACTTTCACGAAGGCTTTCTGAAGCTTCATTAAAAGCGGACTCCGTGAGTTTAATTTCCAGTTCTGACTCGTCCAGCATATTTAAAGCTTGTGAAACTTCCAACTGCATTTTCTCTGTAAATTCATCTCTTTGAACTATTGCCATCTGCTTTTCTATTTGGGCAGATTTGACTTTACGCATACCTTCTCCCCAATGAAACAGAGGAACCTTAACTGAAACCATAACAGCGAACACATCATCAGAAATGAGCTTCGTACCATTTAGCTTAACTCCATTCATGTAATTGTATCCTGCAACAAGTCCAACACGCGGCAGGAAATCACTTCTTACAGCTTTTATTTCCTGGTTCTTCAGTTGGATATTTTCTGAAAGTATCTTATATTCCAATCTGTTCTCTACTGAATGGATATTTGTATCTACAACCTTTATGTCAGATAGGTTATTTATTACATCTATATCCTTACTGATAGGCATACCCATCAGATGGCAGAGGCTCATTTTAGCCAGACGGACAGAATTTTCACTTCTTTTAAGAGACAGCTTAGCTTCATTGATTTTTACTTTTACCTTCAGTAATTCATTCTGTGATGCCATCCCTGTACTATAATAATTCTCCACAGTACGGTATAGCTCATCTACAGTTTGCAGAAACTGTTGCGATACTTTCTGCAGTTCTTTTGCCTTGACCACATTCCAGTATGCTTTTTCCGTTTCAAAACGTATATCAGACTCGGTTTTTTCCTTATTTAACCCGGCTATTGACAATCCGGTTTGAGCCATCTTCCTGGCTGCAAAAAGTTTTCCGCCTAAATATAGTGGTTGTTCTATCTGAACGCCACCTGTATAGGTGTTGTTCAGATTAAGTTCGGCAGCTACAGAAGGCATCAGTTCTGCACCAAAATCTTTATCCGCATAAAGATAGCCACCTGCAGCTGATAACTTTGGAAGGAAATTGCTGTTCATGTTCTTTAACTGCAATTGGGCTTTTTGTATAGAAAAATCAGCCAGTTTTCCCTGCTTGTTATTTGCTGCTGCAATATCACAGCATTCTTCCAGTGTCAATTGTTGGGAATATCCCCAAAGAGAACAGAATGAAAATATACAGGCTATTATAATCTTTTTCATAATCAGTCACATTTTATTTTAAAGAATAATGCATAAAATACTGGTATAATCATCAGCGTGATGATGGTACCCACAAGTAGACCTCCCATAATGGCTACTGCCATTGGTCCGAACATGGCATCGGATGTTAGCGGTATCATTCCAAGTATCGTAGTCCCGGATGCCATCATAACGGGGCGAAGGCGTGAGGATGATGCAGCAAGAAGTGCATCTACCGGTTTTGCTCCTGCATTCATCTGAGCTGTAATCTCATCGATTAGTACAACTCCGTTCTTTATCATCATACCGATAAGTCCCAGTGCACCGACGATGGCTACAAAACTGAACGGTTTTCCGCTTACCAGGATTCCAAACACAATGCCGATATAAGCCAAAGGAAGACACAGGAAAATAATGATGGGTTTCTTGAAATCACGGAACAGATAAATCAGAATACCAAACATCATGATGATGGCTATCGGAAAATTCATGAACAGGTATTTGTTTGAATCAGTACTTGCCTTATATTCACCCAACCATTTCATGGTATATCCTTCGGGAAAATGTATCTGCTCCTTGATTTTCTTTTCGAGTGCCTGCCGTGTATTTTCAGCAGTGTATCCCGACGCATTGTTGCATTGTACCATAATAGCACGCTGTGCATTGTAGCGATATACTACAGGATCTTTCCACACATAACTCAGACTATCAGTTACTGAATTCACAGGTTTGGCATAAGTGAGACCTGTAATAAGATCCTTCTTGTCTCCACCGCTCATCAGTACGTCTTTAACCCGCGATTCGTTGGTAAGAGTGTTGATGTCGGGCATTACATTCCACAACTGGACATTGTCAAGCTGATCATAACCGGATGTTTTAAGCAGTATGTTCTGTGAGATGTTACCATCGTAGAAGCGACCCACTGGAATTCCATCGGTTGCTGACAGTAATGACATGCCGGCATCAGTCCTGCTCAGTCCTGCCCTTCTTCCCAATTGCTGGTCATAATTTATATTGATGTCAAGCACAGGATCATCCCAGTTGTCTGTAACCAATGTTGCTGAAGGCTCCTGACGCATAATATCCTGTATTGAATCTCTTAAATTCTTCAAAACCTGAGGGTCTGGGCCAGATATAAGCAGCTCAACCGGGAATTCCATGTACATGATATTATATTTCTTCAAACGGATAAATGAATCGGGATAACGACTGTTTAAATAGGCTTGCCATTTTTTCATACAGGCATCGATATCCTTATTGTCTTTGAAGTCAATAATCAGTTCACCGTAGCGGAGACTCGGATCGGCTACCGAGCGTACAAGGTTATAACGTGCAGGTGTACCACCTAACGACATGGTTACATGGGTTACTTCTTTTTGAGATTTCAGGAAATCCGTTATTTCTGTCAGATCCTTTTCCACTTTTTCAATTCGTGAACCTTCCGGCAGTTTATATTCCATGTAAATCTGATTGTAAGTCAGGTCTGGAAAGAATGTCTGTGGCAACAGCCGGAAGCATGCCATACTGACGAGCAGCAATGCTACAACACATGTGAGTGTGATAAAACGGTGTCTGAGAAATACCATCAGCATGCTGCGGAATTTGCGATACAATGGTGAATTGAACACTTCGTCAGAAGAAACCTTATTGTCAAGCTTCAAGTAGCTGTTTGCATGTATCGGCACATGTACAAGGGCCAGTACCCAGCTCAACAGTAAGGATACTGCCAGTACAACAAACAGGTCACGGGCATATTCACCAGCCATATCGGGAGACAATGAGATGGGCATGAAAGCAATGATGGCAATCAAAGTAGCTCCGAGAAGCGGACGAGCCGTGATATTGGCAGTATGCACCAGTGATTCAGGCCTTTTCATACCTCTTTTACTGTCCACAAGAATACCATCCACTACCACTATTGCATTATCAACCAGCATACCCATGGCAATGATAAATGCACCAAGAGATACCCTTTGGATGGTACCGTCAAAATAGTAAAGTCCAACAAAAGAACCTAAAACCGTGATTACAAGTCCTGTACCTATAATCACACCGCTTCTGAATCCCATTGTAATCATCAGGATTACTATGACAATTACCACTGACTCTATCAGATTTATAATAAAGTTATTGATAGCATCATCTACACGCTCTGGCTGATAAAAAACCTTATGAAATTGAAAGCCTGACGGCAGTTCTTTCTGTAATTCTTCCAAACGCGCGGTTACTACTTCACCGACCTTCAGAATATCATAACCGGATTCCATGGCTATTGCTATGCCACAGGCTGTTTGGCCGTCATAGACAATCTTATTACGCTGCGGATTTTCATATGCCTCTCTTACATCAGCTATATCTTTCAGACGGAACATATCTGATTCATGCCCGTGAATCATCAGATTACGGATTTCATCCAAGGAGTGAAACGTGTCTGACACATTTACACGCATTCTTTCCTCACCGCTGTTGAAATAACCGGCATAAACGGTTTTGTCCTGATCCTGAAGGGTTGTAATAATCTCTGCCGGTAAAATTCCAAGACGGGCCATTTTGTCCTTGTCAATAACTATTTCAACAGTGGGTGTAGCAGTACCATAAAGCTGTACATTGCGTATTCCTTCCAGATTTATCAGCTCACGCTGTATGAACTGGGAATAATGCAGCATGTCACGCTCAGAAAAGCCATCGGCAGTAATGGTATAAAACATACCATAAACCGCACTGAAATCGTCTAATACCTGTGGTACAGAAGCACCGGAAGGCAATTGTGATGTACAATCTACAATTTTCTTTCTCAGCAAATCCCATTTCTGTTCCAGATCTTTGCTTGGCACTGTTGTTTTCAGAACTACTTTTATCAATGAAAGGTCATTCATTGATTTCGACTCTATATAATCAATGTCTCCCATTTGTCTGATGGCTTTCTCCAGTTTGTCAGAAACTTCGAGTTCTACCTTGTGGGCATCAGCACCCGGATAGACAGTCATTACAAGTGCCTGCTTTACCATCAGCTCCGGATCTTCCATTTTGCTCATGGAGTAGAATCCCCACACACCTCCAACTATCAATAAAGCAATAAAAAACTTTATCAGAGCCTTGTTTGTCAATGCATATTCAGAAATACTTCTCATAACATTCCTCCTATATTTGTTTTAGATGGGGCAGACATGATGCTTACGGTTTCCCCTTCTTTAATAGAATGAATACCACTTATTACCACCTGCTGTCCTTCATTTATTCCGGATACTGTTACCTTGTCATGGTCTATATTCCGTATTTTTACTTGAGTTCAACTTATAAATGCAACTTTTTGGGTGCGGATAATAAGCAATAA
>OLIX01003422.1_pt1 | contig 10319 bp, 10 predicted proteins | sample 1601331 | NCBI WGS metagenome assembly OLIX01 (sample SAMEA2452120, study PRJEB22498) | human gut metagenome | biome: human feces; feature: human gut; material: feces | place: Australia | collected 2012 | reverse complement strand
CGTCAAGAGGGCTTACATAGCTGTCATCGTCCTCACGCACTTCGCCTGCCCGTAAAAGCTCCATAACCATCGGGAAGTTTTGTTCCTCTGGCGGTGCTTCATATTTGAGATAGAATACCAATGCCAGAAGCAGCATACTCGCCGCCGTATCCCAGAACGGGTCTTGCGACTGGCTTCCTTTCGGGGTGGTCGCCTTAAAGAGATTGGTCACAAGCCTTTGCACATCGTTGTCGTTCCGAAGATACACAAAGGGGTTGTAACAATGGCTGCGGTGCATATTGATAAGGTCAAGGACACGCACCTCATAACCTTTCTTTTCGAGCAGACCGCCAATGTCACGGACGATTTCGCCCTTTGGGTCAAGCACCACGAAAGAGGTGTTGCATTGCATAGCGTTGGGCTTGCAAAAAAACCTTGTCTTACCTGCACCAGAACCGCCGCAGACCAAAATATTCAAGTTTCGGCGGTGCTTCTTTCCGTCCAAGCCGATACGCACATTTTGCGTGAGCAGTTTGTTCTCGAACGGGTTTTTATCTCGGTACTTCTTGTTGAGAGTACCTGTATTGCCCCATTTTGCCGAGCCGTGTTCCTCCCGCCTGCGGTAGTTCCTGCGTGTGGAGAAATAGATGCCGATGCCCATAGCGTAGGCAAGCAAAAAAATAAGGACAGTCTTTACGCTGTCCTCACACACCGTTATGGAAAACGGGTTATTTACTGCTACGGATAAGCCGCTGACTATCTCCACGATGCCGCCGCTGACATAGGGTGCTGTCAGCAGTGAAAGCCATACAACAGGAACGATGCCGCAGATAGAAAGGATTAAGCCCGTCTTTTGGTCGTTATCGTTCCTCATTGCACCTGCACGGAATGACCCTGACCTTTTTTGTCGGGGCGTTCGCCACCTTGTCAATCAGCTCATCAACAGGGTCGGTGGGGCGTTCCTCCTGCAACTGCCGTGTACGCAAGGTGTTCAAAGCATTGATAACGATATTCTTGTCGTACTTGTCAAGTGCGATGTGGTATCGTTCTTCTTTCATAGGCTGCACCTCCGATTAGCGTTCCTGCTCTTTGTTCTTCGGCGGCTTGTTCTTTTCAAGGCTCTTAAACATATCGCTCTGGATTTCGCCCAGAACATCACGCATCGAGCCAAGCTCGCCTTTGAATACCTGCGTGTCCATTTCCGAAAACTCCCTCGGAAGCCTGTCAAAACTGAAACCTCTGGTGTCCACGCCGTAACGGGTGCTGACCATATAGGCAACGCAGAAGGATTTGAAATCGGAAGCATCACGGCTCTCGTTATGCTTGAAATCGAAAACCGCCGCCGACACTTCCTTTGCCATACTCACAAAGAGCTGTTCCTCCGTAAGCCCTGTCTTAATGAAAATCGTCTGCTGTTTACTGTCATAGTAGGCAGGGATTTCAAGGTCGGCAACGGGAACAAAGGGAACGGGGCTTGCATCAATCATAGCCGATACAAGCTCACGCATCGTTTTCGGCTCTTGTGCCTGCTGCCTGTCCTTTGCCGATGTTTCGGAAATGTCATAGACCACCTTTGCGTTGTAGCCTACCGCTTTCGTGCCGTCATCACGGGTGTACTCCTTGCTTGGCTCAAGGATAACGATTTTCTGTGCGTCCTTGTTCACATAGACACGGCTCTGCTTCCAAGCGTTATAATCTTTGAGCTGTGTCGCATCGGGCATCTGTGCCGATACTAAAACGGCGTTCGCCACCGAGTAGCGGTCAAAACGCCCCTGCACATCAAGATACTGGCGGAAGCTCTCGCCGTCTGCCATCATCTCGGAGCAGGTGTTGTCAATCAGCTCATAGGCTTCCTGCCGCTGTGCCTGCTTCTGGGCAGCCCATTCCGCTTTATCAAAGGGCTTGCTGCCGCCGCTGAATACATCATAAATGCTCATACTGTTTACCTCGTTTCTTTGGATTTTGGTTTTCTTTTCCGCTTCTGGGGCTGTTTATGCTCCGTCTTGCCTGCGGGCGGCTTCTTCGCCCTGTCAGAAGCGGAGCTTTTGTCCAGGGCAGAAGAAGTATCTGCTTCCTGCTCTTTTCGGCTCTCCTTGATTTTCCGCAGTTCCTCTTTGACCGAAGGTTTCTCCTTAGTCATAGTAGCCCCCTCTGCGGATTTCTTTGGCTGCTCTGAGGTAGGCTCGGACTGAGGGGATTTTTCGGTCTTTGCCACCGAGGGGTTTGGGGCATTTTCCTCCTTTTGGATTGGCGTACCCATCAGGGCATCTAAGAGCTTGTCTTTCTCTGCCTTGTCCTGTACGCCGATGTCTGGCTCTGGCTGACCTGCCTTTTCGTCTTTGGCTTTCTCCACATCGGTCACAACAGAAGCCGTTGCTTCCGATGCCAGTTTGAAGCGTTCCGCAATGCGGCTGATTTTCGATGCGTCCTCCGCACGGGCAATCACATCGACCTCCGCATTGGGGTCTTTGTTTTTACGGTCTGCAAGGACACAATAAAGAACGCCGTACTTTTTTGCTTCCTGCGTAAACTTCTTCAGGTCGCTGTTCCTTACGGTAAATACCTTTAACTCCTTGCCAGAACGGAGCATATTCGTAAGCCTTGCCTTGCCCTTTGTTTTCTGTTCTTCTTTGAGAATGGAATACAAAAGGATTGCGATATTCTTCGCACCTGCACCTGTAATTTTGGCAGCGACCTCAAAGCCCTCCAAGCTCATTCGGACGATTTGTTCTGCCGCTTCGCCGCCTGTGTTCATTCGTCATCAGCTCCTTTCCTTGCTGTTCATCTGCCCGTATGGTTGTTAGCTTTTCTTTGAGGGTATCGTTACGGGCTTCGATGCCCCCGCATAGTCTGACCTCCTTCCGTAAGAATTTCATTCTCTCCGTAATTTCCGTAAGCCGAGCCTTGACCGCTTCTTTTTCTTCGCCGCCTGATTTGCGGGATTTGGAATACAGTTCCTTTCGCTGTTCGGTAAGCTCCGACATTTCCGTTTCCAGAGAGCCTTTATATGACAAGAGCTGTTCCACCGTATCAATCCGATTGCGGCAGAGCAGCCTTGTTTCCTGTGATATGGCTTCCATCTTCATCAGGTCATCTTTCAAAAGATAATGAAGCCTTGCATAATTCTGTTTTCTGCTTTTTGGCAGGATACCGAGCCTGTAACAGTAGTGGAGATACAGCCCACGCAAGCCGCCGATTTTTTTCGCATTTTTGAGTGAGCCTTTCACACGGAAAACCTGTACGGTTTTTTGCGGCTCGGCAAATCTGGAAAATTTTACGGCATAGGAATTTTCCCTGATACGCTCCGTAATCCTCTCGTTGGTGTAATCCTCTCCGAGCTTATATAATCGCTTTGGGCGTTCCCAACCTTTGCCGATTATCGTCCAGTATTTGCGGTTGGGGTCAAAGCTCACACGGTAGCCCATCTCTGCCATCTGGCGGTCAAAGTCTTTGAGCGTAAACGATTTGCTGATAGCTTCGTCCACCGCCTGCAGAGCCACATTATCCCTTGTGGGCATACCGTTCTTTTCAGCCTGATACAAAGCATAGGGTTTCTTTTTTCCGCTTGGGTGTTCAATGACAGACAAAGCATACTCCCTGCAAAGCTCATCGGAGCGTTGACGGAGCAGCCGCAGGTTGGCTTTATTATCGTGGTAGTGCTTCCCGTCCAAAAAGGAAACAGAGTTTACGACAAAGTGGTTATGCAGGCACTCGGTATTTAAGTGGGTGGCAACGATGACCTGAAACCTGTCGCCCCACATCTTTTCGGCAAGTTTTACGCCGACCTCGTGGGCAACCTCTGGCGTGACCTCGCCGTGCTTAAAGCTCTGGAAACCGTGATAGCAGACAATCTCGCTTTCATCGTTCCACTCAGCTTTGGCAATCATCATTTCATCTCTGGCGGTGGCAGTATCGCAGTTGACCCCTGTGACGAAAAACCGCTTTTCCGTCTTGTCCTTGTTGGTGGCATACTCCATTACATCGACCAACGCCTGCAAGTCGGCTTCGGTGTATTTGGGGTTGGCGGTCTTTTCTGGGTTTTCGGCATAGTCTATCGGGTGGTCGAGCCTGCCTTTTACATCCCAGATTTCACACACCGCCATTAAGATACCTTTCGGGGAAGCAGATACTTTTTACGGACATCAAGCTGAAAATCGTGCCACTTCCTTGCTTCCTCACGGAGCATCGGCATGTCGATAAAGTTCAGGGCGTTTGCTTTGGCGGCAAGCTGATTGATACGGTTGCCGATGGCAGACAGCTCACGCATTATCCTGTAAAATTCGGGGTCGGGTTTTTCGCAGAGCTGATAGCCCTTTACCATTTCTCTAAGGAACGCTTCTTTTGAGCGACCCGATTTTCGCACAAGCTCATAAAGATACTCGGCTTCTTCCTCGTTAAGACGGAAAAGTATCTGGACGCTTCGCTTTCTCATTTTCCAATCCCTCCTTTTTGGAGAGCCTGTTAATCTGCAAGCAGCACATCAGCACAACACCGACCAGACCGCCGAGCATTGTGCCGATGGTAAAAAACAGAAACTCACTCATTCTTAAAAACTCCTTTCTCATATCGGGGTATTAGGGGCAGCCCCCTAACAAGCGAATTTGGTATCCAAAGACTTTTGGATAATCAAATTCAGTGCTTGGTAAGACATTACTTAGTCCTCGTCCTCCAGACGGCACTCTCCACACATCGGGCAGAAGTACGGACAGTCCGAACATTCCTCGTGCTTCAGACATTCGTCCTCGTCCTCATCATCGGCTCTGTTTTCTGCCGTTCTTTCCTCATCGGCTTCCTGAATATCGGCTTCTCCGTAATCAAAATCATCGTCAGAAAAGTCGATAAGGTCGGTATCACAAAGAATAATCCTTACCTTTTCCGCCGCCTGTTCGGGGCTTTCCGCATAAACAGTAATGCTCTTTTCATAGTGTCCTGTCAGGGTTACATCATACTTTTTCAATGGTTAAATCCTCGCTTTCATTCTTAAAATCTGTTGTGGTTGGGCTGGTTTCTTGAGGCAATATCAGCAGACAATCAACGGGCATCACTCCTTTCACGGCTTACAGTCGGTCTTGCAATCCCCAGATAGGACAACAAAAAATCGTTGAAATCCTTGCCGACAGGCGGAGGATCATCAACGATTTGGTAGTCTTTCTGCAACAATTCTTTTAAGGTGGCAGTACAAATCCTGCCTGTCTTGTCGTTATCCAGATGCAGAATGATAGTCTTAATATGGGGATTGGCGTTCAAAAATGTTGTTAGTGCTATGGGGATTTTGCTGTCTTTTATCTCTTTCTTAGGCTGATACACACCCGAAAGAGAGAGCAGATTTTCCGATTTATAGTCCTTACCCTCACACTTTAGATAAGTGGCGTAGGACAATAAATCAATGGCGGTTTCAAATAAGTGCACCGTATTAGTCGGCTCTCTTGCCAGAAGTCGGAACGAATACCGCTTGTCGCTGCCTGATGCGTCGCCCTTAAAGGAGCTACCTATCGTGCTGCGGTAAGCGGCATACTTTGGCGTTCCGCTTTCGTCCTTACCGACAAAAACGGCATTGTGGTACTTGACACTTTCAAAAATCGTACCGTCTGCAATGCAGTCCTGTATGATAGAAAGGTCAATCCCACGCCCGAAAAGGTAGTCGGTCACTCGGTTACAATCACGATTTTTCGGTGGCAGGAGCAATACCTTTGGCTCGTCTTTGGGTACGGAAACAGGCGGCGGCTTCCAGTCTGCCGTAATACCTGTGAGCATTTCCACGGCTTCCACAAAGCTATACTCTCTGACCTTAATGAGATAATCAAGGGCAGAAACACCGCCAAAACCTCTCGACCACCAGTACCACTTACCATTGGAAATCTTCAAGCTGTCGTGTTCTTTCGTGCAATAGACATTACCTGCCACACGCTTTAGGTTGCTTGGCTCATACCTCTGCAAGTAGGAAAGTAAGTCCATCTGCCGTGCCTGCTCAATCACGGCAGGGTCAAGTTTCACATAGGGTCGGTTACTTCTCATTCAATAAAATCACCTCCTGAAATAGAAGAAGCCGAGGGGCTTTCGATTAAGAAAACCTCTCGGCTATGTAATATTGTAATTATTCTTGGTTTATTAACTTCATTTCATATCCATAAATCTCTTGGAATGTGAAAATACCTTGCCAGATATATTCAGACAATGTCTTGCTTTTATCTCGTTCAACTAATGTTTTTATAAATTTCTCCTTGTCCTCTATTGTCCTACCTATGGTATCTCCTCTCAAATTTAGGATAATAGGTAAATTTGAATTGAACGATTTCGTCTTATCATATTTATCCTTGTTAGCGTGTAATAAGGATATAATTTCAATTACAGTTACAATATTGTTTTCTTCGAAACCTAATAATTGAGCCACATCTATTTTGCCCTCATCATACTTTTTTAATTTTAACGAAATCAAATCAACTTCTTTTTTCAAGGTATAGATTGACAAAACCATAGTTGACATTATCTTTTCAATACGCTTCATAAATTCACGCCATAAATCAATTTTCATATCTTCAGGTTTTATTGTAATAAATGCTGGCTTTGTTTTGCCATCAAGAGGATATGCACCAAATGCGGTCTTAGTTTTGCTTCCGTCTATATGATATAAATATAATTCAAAAAAGAATGACTTTATTTCAGGTATTACACCATTGGGAGATTTACAAATTCTCACTCTATATGCGATTGTTTTCCAAAAGTCAAATACAACATACCTATACCCATCAATATCATCATATTGAAAAAATGCGTTAGTTCCTACCTCTGATAATTGGTCAATAGCAAAATAATAGTTTCTTTCTAATATGATATCAACAAAATCTCCGTCTGTATTTCCTAAAATATAATCTACAATGTCTTTATATTCTGTTTTATATTCTTCTATGTTGTTTATATAGCAATACCATTCGTATGCCATTTTAGCAACACTATGAACTGCATAGAAACCGAGAAAGCTATCTGCTGTAATGGTCTTATGCAAAGTTACATCACTAATATCGACTGCTGTTGCTTTTCCTTTGCTTATTTTATTTATTCGCTCCATAGGTGCCATCAAGATTTTATGCCCATTATCGTCCACACCTGCAACAACATCTTTGGGAGCATACAAAGAGGCTCTATTACTGATTTTGACATTATGCATTTCTGTTCCGTCTATTGATATATCCGCTTTATACTGAATTGGTTTTCCATCACGTGTTGTAAGTCCCAAATGGTTTCTAAAGAAATCCAAATCGGCTACATATTTTTTCTCATAATTATCATTTGTAAAGGCATTATGTGTTTTACAGACAAAGGACTTGGTTAGCTTTGCACCTGTAATAGCGTATGTGATTATATCCGATGAAGTAAGTTCTACTTCTGAATTACAATAGATACATTTCATTATATATTCTCCATTCAAAATTATAGTCGTACTTTGTATTATTTTATTATACTACTTGAGTATGAATTTTTCTACCTTTCGGCTATGTAAGAACGGCATCAGCTTTACGCCAATGCCGCCTTTTCTCGGTTATAAAATTCCTGCTTTTTTGAGATACCCAACGCTGTCATAACAGCCACGGAAGTAAATTGACTGCAATTCTATATCCGCAAGCTGATTTTTCAGCTCCATTATCCTAATCAGAGCTGCACATTCTTCTTTGGTAAGCTCCGCCACTTGTTCGGTATCAAACACACCCAACACTTTCGGATACTGCTGATACAAACTCTCAATCTTATCCTGAATGGCTTTGTATTCCTCATTCTCTTTAGAGAGATTGGCAACAACAGAACTTAGATATTCGTTGAAAATATTGCTGTGGGTATCTACAAAGGTTTCAAATCTGAACTCTCCAGACATCATTCACACCTCCGACTTGTAACTATCTGCCTTTATTATACTGCCCAAAGTGGGGCAATACAAATCTGCAAATGACTTTATCGCTCCCGATTTTCACATTTTCTTTCGGGCTGTTCCTCGCTTTGCTCTGGCTCGGCATCAAGCACAGCAAGGTCTTTTTTGTCAAGGTTAAGCTCAATGTTAAGAGCGTTCAGCCGTTCCGATTTCTCTTTCAGCTCACCTTCAAAGGCAAAAGGCTTTTGTACCTCAACTTTTGCGGTTTCAAACTGTGCGATAGTTTCCGTTCTTTTAGTCTTGGCAGCTTCCAATCTGGCAGGGAGCTTTGCAAGCTCGTTTTCAATTCGGGTCAGGTTTCCCAGAGGGTCAAAGCCTAAATCTACCTTGTACTTTGCCTTTCCGCAAAGGTTAAGACAATAGTGGGCATTGACCGTATCATAGAAAACTTCCATTTTAAAGCCACGGTAACTGCCGATTTCGGTAGGTGTAGACAGCGGATATTCCTTGCAGATTGCAAGGAGCATTTCGCCTGCGGCAGCTTTTTCGGTGTACTTAATCCCTCGCAGGGTCATCGCACAAAACTTTTCCTCGCCCTGCGGCTTGTTCTGCTCGGCAAGGGCTGTATCGACTTCATAGCAGACAATACGCTGTTCATATTCCTTAACTGTCTGTGGAAAGTATTTGAGTATCCTGTCCTCAAGGTCATAATGTTCGGAAAGGTAGCTTTGTTTCAGCACTTTAAGTTTGGAAACCTGAATGTCTAAATCCATTTTTTCCTTAAAACGCTCGTCGCCTGTGGCAAGCATCTTGACCTCCGCAAAGGAAAGAGCTACCTCGTCCACATCTTCGGCAGAACGGACAGGGCTTTTACTCGTCATTATCTGGCTGATAAATTTCTGCTTGCTCTCCACCAACTGATAGAGGTAGGCATCAAATGTCTGCTCGGTTACATAGCGGTAAACCTCAACCTCTGGGAACATATTTCCCTGCCGTTCGATACGCCCTTGCCGCTGCTCAAGGTCAGAGGGTCGCCACGGACAGTCGAGATTGTGAATGGCGATAAGTCTGTCTTGGACATTCGTGCCTGCTCCCATTTTCGGTGTAGAGCCTAACAATACACGCACTTCTCCGCTTCTAACTTTGCCGAACAGCTCTTTTTTCTGTGCATCGGTGGTGGCTTCGTGGATAAACCGTACCTGCTCGGCAGGAACGCCACGGGCAATCAGCTTCTCCCGAATATCATCATAGACATTGAATGTGCCGTCATTCTTCGGGGTGGACAGGTCGCAGAAAATAAGCTGAGTAGCCTTTGTGTCGGCGTGTTCCTCCCAGATACGGTACATATTGTCGATACAGGCGTTGACCTTGCTGTTTGGGTCATCGGGCAGCATCGGGTCAATCATTCTCTGGTCGAGGGCAAGTTTACGCCCGTCATTCGTGATTTTGAGCATATTGTCGATGTTCGGCTCGACAAGCCTTGCCCGCACTTTTTCAGCTCTCTTTGCAAGCCCTGCCACCATATCGGTCTGGATTTCACTCGGCTTGGTCTTGATATTGTGATAATTGACCTTTGGTACGGGGAGCTTTAACATATCAGCGGTCTGAATATCCGCCACCTCACGGAACATCATCAGCAGCTCTGGGAGATTAAAGAACTTTGCAAATCTCGTCTTAGCTCTATAATTCGTACCTTCTGGGGCAAGTTCCAGAGCCGTAACCGTTTCACCAAAGGTGGAAGCCCAACTGTCAAAGTGCTGCAAGCCGTTCTGCATCAGCGTGTCATACTGCAAGTACCGCTGAACAGAGTACAGCTCCACCATTGAATTTGAAATAGGCGTACCTGTTGCGAATATTGTGCCACGGTTTCCTGTGATTTCGTCCAGATAGCGGCACTTCATAAAGAGGTCAGAACTTTTCTGGGCTTCGGTCTGGGCGATGCCGCCCACATTCCGCATCTTGGTATAGAGGTACAAATTCTTGTAAAAATGGCTCTCGTCAATAAAAAGTCTGTCAATGCCGAGCTGTTCAAAGTCAATGACCGTATCCTTACGCTTGGTATCGTTGAGCTTGTCGAGCTTCGCTTTAATCCCTTTTCGGGTTTTCATAAGCTGCTTGACCGTGAACTGTTCGCCCCTGCTTGCCTGCACGTCGTCAATACCACGCTCAATATCATCGAGCTGCCTTTGAAGCTGTTCCCTCTGTCGTTCAATGCTCATCGGGATTTTTTCAAACTGGCTATGCCCAATAATGACCGCATCATAATCGCCCGTAGCGATACGGGAGCAGAACTTCTTGCGGTTGCCCGTTTCAAAATCCTGCTTCCTTGTCACAAGGATATTGGCACTCGGATAGAGCCGCAGGTACTCGGAAGCCCACTGACCGACCAGATGATTTGGCACAACGAACATTGCTTTATTACATAGTCCGAGCCGCTTGCTTTCCTGTGCGGCGGCTACCATTTCAAAGGTTTTTCCTG
>OLIX01003413.1_pt1 | contig 10353 bp, 9 predicted proteins | sample 1601331 | NCBI WGS metagenome assembly OLIX01 (sample SAMEA2452120, study PRJEB22498) | human gut metagenome | biome: human feces; feature: human gut; material: feces | place: Australia | collected 2012 | reverse complement strand
GGATGAAAGAGTTGTAGAGATTGAGCTGGAAAGACTTCGGGGATTTGTAAACCATGTTTTGAATAAAACGCGGTACGTTAGTCCTAAGCTTGAAGAGAAGGTAGAACTTTCGATCCGAGAGCTTGGATATGAGCCGATTCGAAAAAATGCTGGTAGGATTTTAAAAAATCAAATTGTCGGTGTGATTATTCCAGATTTATCTGTTGATTTTTATGCTGTGTTTGCAAATGAAATCACTTATTTACTGGAAAAACATGAGTTTAAAGTGGTTTTACTTGATAGTTGTGGGGACAGTGGTCGGGAGACAGAAAATCTGATGTCACTGAACTGGCAAAGCAATGTGATTGCAGTAATTGTAATTCCACTTTCGAAGATTTTGCCATGGAATGGAACTAAGTTAAAGAAAAAGTGTCTGATTGTGGGCGAGATTCCGGAAAAACAGAAGTTTCACATTGTGTTACCAGAGTATGAAAATGCTTCATTTAAGGCTGTGCAGCAGCTGATTCTCTCAGGTCATGAGTCCATAGCTTTGTTGTTGCAAGATAAAACTGACAGAACATCATCAGCAGAATACTACAGTGGATATAAAAGCGCACACAGACATTATCGGATTAATCCGAAGGAAAATAGTATTTATTATGAGACGGATTTAAAAACAGAGAAGGTCAAAGATTTATTTTATAGGTATACTGCAGTAATTTGCGCAACAGATCGTATTACAATGCGGTTGTTTCAAGAATTGGAACGAGCAGAAATGACCTGTCCTGAAGATATGTCAGTTATATCGTTGGAGTGGAACCAGAGAAGTGGCGTTTATCAGCCTGCGTTGACTGTAATTGGAGTGGATCCCAAAAAAATGGCTGAAGCTACTAGTGAACTATTTTTGAAATGTGATGCATTGCAAATGACCAATCAACGTCTTGTCCGTGTTTCCAATAAAGCGGTTAGTTCAGCGTCGGTGCGGATTATTGGGCGGGGACCCTACGGAGAAAAGATCGTTTCTTGCGAAAATCTCTACTTAACAGAAGAAGAGATTAAGAAAGTGCGAAGTGGAAATTATAAAGGCGTTCTGCTTTTTCAATTCAGCGGAAAACGTTGGATGCGACTCATTGACCAGGCGGTTCGAACTGTATTTGAAAAGCTCAATATTCAACTATTAGAAATGTTTGATGCCGATTCAAATAATCAGGTTTTTATTGAAAAGGTTTGGGAATGGATGGAGAAAAAACCGGATTTTATACTATGTGCTCCGGCAAATGATAAGTCAACAGAAGGGCTGTACAATGAAATTGCCAGAAGTGGAATCAGGTTATTTTTTATCGGAAGGGTTCCTCAGGGAATGAGACGAGATGGTTATGAATGTTGCGTTGTAAGTAATGAACAGAAAAGTGGATATAACTGTGCAAAACTCTTAGATGATTATTTTAATAAAAAGCCTGCGAAGATCGCATTGTTGACCTGCTCTTCCAGCTATATTTCAGGAAGAGATAGAGATATAGCAACGAAGAAGGTGTTACAAGAGCAATTCCCACATTTGCATATTGTTGCACACGAACGATTTACACTTCGTAATTATGCTTATGGGGCATGTATGAAAATGATAAAGGAGTACCCAGATATACAGGGAATATATGTGACATGGGAAGATCCTGCAATTCAAACAATTTCTGCGTTAATGGATGCCGGAAGAGAAGATATCAAGATAGTCACCGGTGATTTGGACACAGAAGTTGCACAAGATGTTGCAAACGGGCACTTGATTATAGGAATGAGTGCGCAAATGCCATACGATCAGGGAGAAGAACTTGCATATGCAGTGGCAAATGTATTGCTAGGAAAGCGGGTTTCGAAGGTGATTGGAGTGGAACCATTACTGGTAACAGCAGCTAATCTCGAAGAGGCATGGTATGTTATGACAAAAGAAAAAGCTCCTCAAAGTATTGTGAATTCGTTAACTGAAACAAGAAAAAAGGAGAAAATGAGGATTGAAAAAAATAGCAAGTGGAAAACGAAATAATGTGAAGGAGAAGAAGAATGAAGAGGAAAGTAGCATTAATTATGGCGGCAGTATTAATGGTTGTGAGTCTTGGGGCGTGTTCATCGACAACAAGTAGTTCTTATGGGACTGAGAGTGCAGAAAGTGAAAATAACGTAAGAAATAGTGGCGAAAAAGTGACACTGACAGTTTGGCAATTGAAGCCGGAGATAGCAGATACGTTGCCGGAGGTATTTGAAGTATATATGAAGGAGAATCCGAATGTTGAAATCGTGGTAGATCGTCCGGGTGGAAATGATTATGATACAACGATCAAAGCTCAGATGGCATCCGGTGTTTATCCTGATTTATGTATGGTAAATTCCTATAGTGTTATGGAATCCTTTGCAAAGGGTGGAAATGCGACGGCAATTACAGATTATAGTTTTGTTGATAATTTTGTAGACGGAATTCTTCCATCTATCACCTATGATGGAGAAATCTATGGTGTTCCATGCGAACTGGATGGCGTTGGCGTTATTTATAACCGGACTATTTTTGAGGAAGTCGGTCTAGAAATTCCAACTACACTTAGCGAGATGGAGGAGGTGTGCCAGAAACTAAAAGATGCAGGAATTACACCTTTCGCTGTGGGGTTAAAAGATAGTTGGACCATGAATCAGACTTTCAGTTTAATTCATGGAGAAATTATGGATGCGTATGAATTTACAGATGCAATGAATCGAGGAGAAGCTTCCTTTACAGATGCAGAATTGGATGGAGCATTTGATTTTCTGGATTTAATGGTGGCGAACTGCAATGATAAGCCGTCAGACAGTGATTACAGCAATATGTGTACATTATTTGCACAGGGTGAATGTGCAATGATGGTATGTGGTATGTGGGGCATGACTAGCGTTCTGATGATTGACCCTGACATTGAGACTGGTGTGTTTGCAGTTCCAGTAAGTGAAAATCCTGAAGACGCAAAGCTTTGTACAGGTAATGCAGCAGTCTTCATCATGCCTCCGCAGTCAGTGAATCAGGAAGAAACATTGAAATTAATGGAATGGATGTCTGGAGAGGAATTTGCACAGTTATACGCAGAAAAATGCGGTATATATATGCCGACAAAGAATGCAGCCCTTCCACTAGAAGCGTCAAGCGCATGGGAAAATATTAAGTCTTATATCGATGAAGGAAACATTACATCACTACCATTTCTGTATTATCCGTCGGGATTTGATGCAGGAATTGCATTACAGACATATTTTAATGGGGAATCCTCTCAGGAAGATGTCAGAAATGCATGGGATGAGTTGTGGAAAAGTCTGACACTGTAAATTATTTTCGGTATATCTGCGTGGATATGTAGGCGCAGGAAACATATCCACGCATAATACAAGAGGCGTTCTAATCAAAAAAAAGAGGTGTTTTAGTTGAAAGAAAAAAAGAAACGTCAGGTGCATACAGCATCTTTCTGGATGTTTATTCTTCCAGCGTTATTTCTATATGCATTATTTATGCTAGTGCCATTGCTTGGAACAGTACTATATTCGTTAACGAACTGGGATGGAATCAGTGTTATATACGAATTTGTCGGAATTAAAAACTACATACGGCTATTTACCAATGATTCGGCATTTCGAAGCAGTATGGCAGTCAGTTTTCGTTTTGTTGCACTTTATACAATTTTAGTTAATAGTATCGCATTAGCATTAGCTGTTCTTTTGGATAGGGTAAACAAAAAACTGAAGAGTTTCATTCGTAGCGTGATTTTCATGCCAAATGTAATTAGCCTGATTATGGTTTCGTTTATTTGGCAATTTATGTTTACAAAAGTATACAGCGAGCTTGCAGGAGATGGCTTTTTTCCGGATATTACTTGGTTTAGCAATAGTGCAACAGCTATGGTAACTATTCTTATCACATTAATTTGGCAAAGTGTTGGATATTTTATGGTAATTTATGTTGCAGGGATTGAATCTATTGATCGAACATATTATGAGGCGGCTTTGATTGATGGGGCAGGGTACTGGCAGCGTACTTTTAAGATTACATTTCCATTGATGCTTCCGTCTATTATAGTGAATATATTTCTTTCCATTTCGGGGGCTTTTAAGACGTTTGAAATTCCATATCTGATGACACGTGGCGGCCCGGGAGATTCGACCAATCTGATTGCATATAATATTTATAAAGAAGCTTATTTGTCAAATCACGCAGGTTATGCGTCTGCAAAGGCAGTTGTTCTATGCGTGATTGTAATGTGCATTGCAATTTTTCAGATTCGAGCTATGAAGAGGAAGGAGGTAGAAGCATGATAGATTCAGAATGCTCAAAATTCAGTGTTGGTAAATTTGCTGCAACAATAGTTTTGGTTATTGTATGTCTGGTCATGCTTACGCCGATTATATTTGCAGTAATCAATTCCTTCAAACCATATGCAGAAATGATGACATCATTTGTATCATTTCCGAATAGTTTGGACTTGAATAATTATGTAAAAGCATGGAAGGTTGCAAATTACCAAAAGTCTTTTTTTGTGTCGCTAGTGATTACAGTTTTTGGAACTATTGGAGCAGTTCTTTTAGCATCTATGGCATCCTATAAATTGGCCAGAACCAAAACAAGATTGAGCAACTTTATTTTTATGGTGTTTGTTTTAGCTATGACTATTCCATTTCATGCAATAATGATTCCTCTAGTCCAATTGGCAAACAAACTACATATAACTAGGAGCTTGATTGGCATCATTCCGATTTACTGGGGAATGTATATTCCTTTTGCAGTATTTATGCTTCATGGATTTGTAAAAACAATTCCAATTGAGTTGGAGGAAGCTGCTATGCTGGAAGGAAGCAGACCTATGCATACATTTTTCAAAATAGTGTTTCCTTTGTTGAGGACGCCGGTTGCAACGGTATGTATTTTGGATGCCTTATCAATATGGAATGATTTTTTGATGCCAATGCTTATTTTATCAGGAAACCCAAACTTAAAAACAATTCCAATGACACAGGTGAATCTGTTTGGACAATATACTTCTGAATGGAACATTGCAATTGCAGGAATGGTGCTGGGACTGATTACAACGATGTTTCGGATTGGTGGAATGCCAGAAGTTGGAAAAGAGCAGATTGAAAAATTCTCCAAATACCCCAAAGGAAAGGTACAACCATATTTCCTGTTCTGGGAAGCACCAGAATTTATATATGGACATGTTTGCATATTCGGAACACCGCGTAAAGGCGAATACCGATGTGAAATGACACGTTCAGTGGATAAAAACGGACTCAATCCAGATGATTTGACAAAGGCGGAGATTGAATGTAGACGCCAGATTCCTAAAATTGTGGAATATTTTAGAAAAGAATATCCTGGAGCAGAAAATGTATACTTGATTGACAGCGCGGGAACAGTGGGAGTACAAGACAGCCGGAGAATTGTCGGCGAATATGAAATGACAATGGACGATTTACTGGAGTGCAGAGAATTTGAAGATGTTATTGCACTGGGATGTTATCCCATAGATCTTCACAATCCTATGGGGCGGGGATATGATATGCGTTTTATTAAGTATCCTGGTCAGGCATATGGAATACCATATAGGTGTATTGTTCCGGCAAAGATTGAAAATCTCCTTGTTGCAGGTCGATGCATTTCTGCAGATTTTTATGCAGAATCTGCAATTCGAATCTCTAGTACCTGTATGGCAATCGGTGAAGCAGCAGGAACAGCGGCAGCGTTGTGTGTGGTAAAGCATAAATCGCCACGCGATCTGGATGCTAATTTGCTTCGGCAAAAACTTGCTTCGCAGGGAGTCTGCCTTGAACAATTTGTATATAATACTCCACTGGTGGATGAAAAGTAAGGCTTGGAGATGTGAGGAGGCTGATATTGTTTATCATTTTTCGAGGTTGGTCGGTTCATTGAGCGGTGGCATTAACAAAGCCGAATGAAAAAGGGTAGCTGCCATACGGAATGTAGAGGAAAGGCGGGAAAGAGGACAAGGCTTCTTCTCTGTTTTTTCTCTTCCCTGTGGGGCGTTAGGACAGTTTTTGCCGCTTTTCGTGGCTGAAAGCCCTTTTGAAATCATATTGCGTAAAACTATCATAGAGAATGTCGCAAGTCTGCCTTTTTAATTTTATTGGTGTTAATACCGTTATAACGGATTTTTTCGTTTACAATATCATAAAAATGGTTGATGAGGTTGAAATCGGCAGTGTAGATGCGTTTCTGGAAAAAGAAATGGGGCTGACAGAGGAAAAAAGGTGTCTGTTGAAAAATAAATATCTGGAATAAAGTTTTCCGGAAAAGCACGGAAACATGGAACAATAGTTTCAAAATTTGCTTGAAAAAATGGCATATTTGTGATAGCATCTTCATAGAATATGGGTGTGACATGTCACATCTTTGGGCTGGTCGAAAGACCCGGGTCCACCATCGGCGGGTAAGACACCCGCCTTTTTTTGACCATAATGTTCGTATGAAGTAATATATTGCATGGAGGTATATGAAAGAATTAAGTATTTTTGTCGATGAATCCGGCGATTTGGGTGAATATGATTATAGAGCCCCATATTACATAATTTCCATGGTATTTCATGATCAAAATTATGATATGAATAAAGAATTAGCAATCTTGGAAGAGAGCTTGACTCATATAGGATTGTCTAAGCACTGTGTACATGCAGGTCCGGTTATTAGGTCAGAAGAAGAGTATAAGGGATATTCCATAAAGGATAGACAAGGAATATTAAAGAGAATGATGTCTTTTGTGAGACATCTGGACATTCGGTTCAAATCAATAATGATTGAAAAGAAACATATAAATGATTCTGTTGAAGCTACCGGAAAACTTAGTAAACAATTGGCGGTATTTATTCGTGAAAATATGGAATTTTTTTATTCCTATGATGTTGTAAAAGTATATTATGATAACGGACAGGTGGAGGTTACAAGAATTTTATCTTCTGTATTTAATGCTCTTTTGGAGAACGTTGAATTTCGCAAGGTAACACCTGCCGATTATAGATTATTTCAAGTTGCAGACCTGATTTGTACTTTAAAATTAGTGGAATTGAAAGCAGAAGATCATGAGTTATCAAAATCCGAGAAATATTTCTTTGGAGACGAAAGAACTTTAAAGAAGAACTATTTGAAACCTCTTCGTGACAAAGAAATGTAAGCTTTTGTAAATATTGAGTAACTTGTGTCAATGATGGTCAAAAAACCATCGACATCCGGCTCCGGACACGTTATAATATAGGTGATCTAATAAGAAAATAGTGTTATCATTACTGCAAGCTTTGCGAGAATGGTAGCCATGGTTATGAACTCGATGGAACGCAATGGTTGAACCCTCAGGGTGGCAATGCCACCCATTTGCCACCGAAAAGCGTTTTACACAGGTGAATTTCTATTTTCTTATTTTGACAGTAAATGACAGGAAAGTTAGAAAAATCAAGACTTTCCTTTACTTAGACGGACTTTCCTTGACTGGGATTTACACCACCAACCAGTGCTCCTAAGCACTAGTTGTGGGTTCGATTCCCGCTGGGAACATTCATAAAGAAACGAGACATGTAAAAAAGGGAAGACAGACATATATGAGTTTACTCACTGATATGGATGTCTTCCCTTTTTTATTTGGCAACGCCAATGACCGAGAATGCGGAACATTCGAGGTTAGTGGCTCGTGCCAATAAAGAGGCGCCAGACTGCGACGAAGAAGCCCAAAGGTCTTTAAGTTATGCATGGTTAATAATAAAAGAAAACATTTAAGGTTATATAGACTTCGTTTTTGTGATTGAAACTCTTTGAAACTCTTTACCAAACAAATGTTTGCTGTATGCACATATATGTGTTACAATCTACTAAAAGAACCACACGAACGTAAGCTTAATGAAAAAAGTGAATCGCATATCTTATCACGGAGCTGTTCGTGGAGCCGTCGTCGATTGTGGCGCTTACATTCACGAACAAGGCAGCAGCACAGATGAAGCACTGGTTAAGAGAAATCGTTGGCGATAAGGCGAATTGTTTTACTGGAACATTTCACGGATACTGCAATATGTTTCTGAAAGAAGAGATTCACAAACTTTCCTTTCCTAAGACATTTACGATTCTCGATAAGAAGGCGCAGGCAGAGATGATCAAAAATGTTGCGGAAGACCTGGGAATATCTCTTAAGGATAATGCTGCTAAGAAGATCATGAATGACATAGATATACAGAAGCAGGATCGGATGGTGATTGATGTATGACAATATTGGATTTATTTTTCAAGGTTGCTAAGGCAAAAAATTTTGAGGATTATGACCAGCCTTATGAATATTGGTCTATAGATCAGGAAGATTTATTTTTGTTTCTTACACGCAGAAAAGAACCTCTGCGAGGCCTCTTAGATGCTAAAAAAGAAGTAGATTTTTCATGGATTATAGAAAATTTTTTTAATCTAGGTGAAAGTCTTAATCTCGATGAAGGGTTTATTCCTTATGAAAAAATAGAACCATACTGTAAAATAACGGTGGAGATAGACAGTCCTGTATATTATGAAAGCTGTCAGAAATATCCTTTAGTCTGCATAAGAGGAACTTGTGATAAGCAGTGTGGCAGCAGTACCAAAAATTTTCAGAAAGCCACCTATTGTATCAGAGAAGTGCCTTGCACGGACAATAGGCCGGATTGGAATACCTTGACACCTAAGTATCCGGATTTTTTTAATCTGTTATTTGATGTAACGGAATTTATTCAAGTGTGCCCACATACAGATACCTTGATTGTTATGTTTGAATATACACCAGTGGCTTGGGAGAGTGAACTTAACTTTAATTACAGTGAAGCACTTCTGGTTCGGAGCAGTAATATCACGATCATTGGTGATTCGTCGAAGATTGAGGCTTTGTATAAGGAATATAATACAAAATATCCTACGAAGGATAGGAAGATTGAAGAGACTATCAGTGAACCGGAGATGGGGTTTTATTTTAAATTTTAATTGTTGTTGAAGAGGGGCATATGAGATACAGACCGGAATATGTGGACGAAGAGGGATACCGGAGGAGTCGGTAGACAGAATACCTAAACCGCTTATGAAAGCTGAGTCTGATGGATACTCAGTCTCAGCTGAACATTATCGTAAAGGAACTGGGCGCAAACAACCTGGGTGAAACCGTTGGTGAAGTTGAGAAAGCTACTCACGGTGAAGAAGCATCCTGGGTAACAATCATTAATCTGAATCCTGAATATATGTTTATCCTCGATCGTAGCACTGCAATCGGCGCAGCTGATGAAGGCGTTGTGGGCGCCCGTGAAGCAGATGGGTAATTATATATGGCTGATGTGTTGACAAAAGAGCAAAGAAAAAAGAATATGCAGCATATCAGGGCAAATGATACCAAAATAGAAGTTCGACTTCGTAAGGTATGGTGGAAGTGAGGCTTTTAAGTCTATGGAATCCATTATAGATGATAAGCATGATAATCTGGTGGGAAGGTTTTCGTGCAAGGGTTTTGATACATTTGGACCATTTAAACTGATTGGTGGTGTTGCCAAAGGACATCCGGATGATAGGGATCTTGCAGCGGCAGTTGAGTTTTATAAGAAACTGATTGCAGGTGGTGTGGTGAACGAGTAAAGCGTAAAACGAAGGAGGCGCCATATGCCATTTAAGATTGTCCGAAATGATATTACAAAAGTAAAGGCGGATGCTATTGTCAATACTGCTAATCCAAATCCGATATGTGCAAGTGGCACGGATCTGGCAATCTATGAGACGGCCGGAAAGAAACAACTCCTTGCAGAACGTCGAAAGATTGGCAAAATCGCGAGAGGAGATGTTGCTGTTACCGGAGCATATCAGCTACAGGCAAAATATATCATACATACTGTAGGTCCTGTATGGGAAGATGGCAAGAATCATGAGTTTGATACGTTGGAGGGCTGTTATAGAAAATCTTTGCAGAAGGCTGTTGAATTAAAATGTGAGAGCATTGCTTTTCCTTTGATTTCAACCGGAGTGTATGGTTTTCCAAAGGATAAGGCATTACAGATAGCCGTATCCGTATTCAGAGAGTTTCTTACAGAAAATGAAATGCAGATCATTCTTGTGGTGTTTGACAAGAAGTCATTTCAGTTATCCGGCCAGATAGTTGGAGAGATAGATTCCTATATAGATGCCAATTATATCAGGGAAAGTCATAAGAAGGAATATCCGGCAGGAAACAGAGGACGAGCCATAAGCAGACGCATTCCGGAAGAAGAACTATACGAGCAAATGCTTCGCAGTGAGGATGCTGAGGAAAGTTACCCCTTCAATGCAGAATCCTGTATGCTGTCAGCTGACATATCCTTAGAAGATCAGCTTGCAAATAT
>OLIX01003408.1_pt1 | contig 10366 bp, 10 predicted proteins | sample 1601331 | NCBI WGS metagenome assembly OLIX01 (sample SAMEA2452120, study PRJEB22498) | human gut metagenome | biome: human feces; feature: human gut; material: feces | place: Australia | collected 2012 | reverse complement strand
GGCAGGACTTGTCGGACTGCTGCTGCTCGACGCCGCGGTGATTCTTTTCACCTGTCGGGCCGCCCGCTCCTGCCGTCCTGCAGCCTGGCTCTTCGCCCCCTACCTCGCCTGGCTGGCCGTGGCCACCTACCTGAATCTGGCGATCTGGCTGCTCAACGCCTGACAAAAGAGGCGGACCCGGACGTCTTCCGACGTCCGGGTCCGGCATTCACACCCCGTAGATGTATTCGACCGGGGATTTCTTGAAGCGCAGGATCCGCGTATCCTTCGTCCCCGCCCCGTTCAGGTTAATGACCACAAAGCTTCGGATATTCAGTTCATCTTCCATAATCAATACTTTTTTCATATGACACCCCTCAAGTCTCTCCCGTTTTCCAATCCTGCTGAATCAGATGGAAGTTGTTGATAAGTTGATTCTCTGTAATGCCGAATTCCGCCGCATTCGCTTCCAGCTTTGCGGCATAGACCACACCCTCCGCACGATAGAAGGCAAACCGGCCGTCCACCGTGGCGTCTTCCTCCCGGCTTCCGCCGGTGAGTACGTAGATGGAGAACACGTCGGAGGCTTCCCGGTAGTCCTCATCCCATACATAGAACGTATACTTACCGCCCTCCTGCTCCACCGACACCCGCGGCGCCCAGCTGCTCGCCAGCTGCATGTACCAGCCGCCTAAGTAATTGTGGAAGGTAAAGAACTTGTCCATTTCCCTGCCCTCCAGATCCATGGCGAACCAGCGGATGAGGAACTTCTGCTTGCCCTCCTGTTCCGGGAAGACACGCTTCATGGTGATCAGGCTGGGAAGCTCCATCACGCCGTCGCCGTCGATGTCCTCGGCGTAGACGTAATAGTTCCGCAAGGTCTGGACGCTGGTGTCCGACTCCCGGGAATAGGAAATATTGGAAAAGCGGTCGTTTCTCCAGGCAAATACGTCGGTTACGATGGCGCTGTTATTCACCGCGCTGGCGACGAACACCGCGGGCGTTCCGCCCAGCAGCCGTCCCACCGTGATCCGCCGGATGTGGGTCGCGTCCTCCGACACGTTGACCTCCACCGAACGTTCAATATTGCCGTCCTGCATCCGGTACAGCACCGCAGAGCCTGTCCCGGTTTCCGATTCACCGGGAAGAATGACCATCAGCTCGCTGCATCCGTCGTCATTCAAGTCGCAGGTAATAAATTTGGAGTAGCCCACCATCATCAGCTGCTCGGCGCTGCCGCTGGAAAAGGAGTACACCGACACACTGCGCAGCACCTGATCGCTGAGCTGCCGCCCGACCACCAGCTCGTAGCCGGGGGCGTTGTCCATCTGCACGTATTCCACCTGCTCAAAGGCGGAGCCATTGCTCTGGATGACCTCCATCAGGCGGCACGTGCCGTCCTCCTCCTGCCGGAAAATCAGCACCTGCAAAGGGTTGGCAGAGTTTCCCTGCGCAAAGACGATATATTCCTCCACGCCGTCGCCGTCCAGATCTGCCATCTGCACCGTCTGCTGGTTTTCTCCGGAGACCGGTGCGGAGTAGCTCAGGCCGTACATGGCGGAATCGATGGCGGATTGCAGGCTGTCATACTCCTTCGAGCGCTTTGGCAGCGCATACATTTCATCCACCGTCTGCAAGGCGCAGCCGGTCAGCAAAAGCGACGCGAGGATAAGCAGCGGAAACAGCCATATTCGCTTTTTCACGGCATCAACTCCTCTTGATTGATTATTATACCACAATATGTTCTAAAAGAAAAGCTATTTCAGCACAACATTTGCTTCTCCGAGCACATTTTTCAGCTCAGAAAGCATACTTTCCCGGATGCAGCACTGCGTGCCCCTGCGCCGGCCGGTGTCCGCAAAGAACAGCACAGCCTTGCTTTCGCCGGGGAACATGTTCAGAATGCACCGGATCTTAGGATACAGCATCCCTTCCTCCCCGGGAAGCCGAAGGTACAATGTGCCGCTCTTATTCACATTCTGCGGCTGCTCTGGCGGCGCGCTGCCGTCGGCGTAGTCCGAAATGGGGCGGGCACGGTTGATGACGATCTGCGGCTCCTTATCGTCCCGGAGGGACAGCCGCCCGGTGATGACCACGGCGCTGTTTTCCCGGAGGTAGCCGCCGTACTGATCCAGCACATTGGAAAATGCCAGCATCTCTATAGACGCGGTATCGTCTTCTACCGTGACATACGCCATCATGGAATTGTTCCGGGTGGTCTTCATTTTCACGGTCTGGACAATACCCGCAACGCTGATGATCTGGTCGTCCTGAAAGCCGTTGTCCTCTTCCATAAGGCTGCCGATATGGACAACGTGGGTGTTGCGCAGGTACGGCCGGTAATCGTCCATGGGATGGCCGGAAATGTAGATGCCGGTGGTCTCCTTCTCCATGGAGAGAAGCTCCCCCTTGTCAAGCTCCTTGAGCTTGGGGATCGGCACCTTGCCCGCCTCGTCGTCCTCGTCCAGCATGGCGAACAGACCCATCTGCCCTTCCAGATTCTTCTTCCGGGAGGCGGACACGCTGTCCATCATCTGGTCGTACACTGCCAGAAGCTCGCTGCGATGATAGCCGAAGCAGTCCATCGCGCCGCATTTTATAAAGTTTTCCACGGCGCGCTTGTTCAGCTCGCCCTCCCCCATCCGTTCCAGAAAATCTTCCAGAGAGCGGAAAGCGCCGCCCTCCGCCCGTTTGGCCGCCATGGAACGGATAAGACCGCGGCCTACGTTTTTCACCGCGCCGAGGCCGAAGCGGATGGCGTCGCCCTCGACGGTGAAGTAATCCTCGGAATGGTTGATGTCCGGCGGCAGAACCGGGATTCCCAGCTCCCTGCACTCGGCGATATAACCGGAGATTTTGGTCGCGGAGTCCAGAACGGAGGTCATCAGCGCCGCCATGTACTGCCTTGGATAGTGGCACTTGAGGTAGGCCGTCTGGTAAGCGACCACGGCATAGCACACCGCGTGGGCCTTGTTGAAGGCGTAGTTGGCGAAATCCACAATTTCGTCGTAAATCGACTGTGCCACCGCCTCGGGTACGCCCCGAGCGATACAGCCGTCGATTTTCTGTTCCCGGTCGCCGTAAACGAAGGTCTTCCGCTCGGCGTCAATGATCTTCTGCTTTTTCTTGGAAATTGCCCGACGGATGTTGTCCGCCTGACCCATGGAGTAGCCGCCCAAAGTCCGGAAAATCTCAATGACCTGCTCCTGATAGACGATACAGCCGTAGGTCACCTTCAGAATTGGCTCCAGAAGGGGCGTTTTGTAAGTCACTTTCCCGGGGTTGAACTTATTTTCAACGAACTTGGGAATGGATTCCATAGGGCCGGGGCGGTAGAGCGCCACGATAGCTGTCAGGTCTTCGATGGAGGTGGGCTTCATGCTGACGCACACCCCGGTCATGCCGGTGGATTCCATCTGGAAAACGCCTTGCGTCTTGCCCTCGGCCAGCATAGCAAAGGTCTCCGGGTCGTTGTCCGGCACTTTTGCAATCTGAAAATTGGGATTTTCCTGCCGCGCCAGCGCTTCCGCGTCCTGAATCACCGACAGGTTCCGCAGACCCAGAAAGTCCATTTTCAGAAGTCCCAACTCTTCAATTGTGGTCATGGTGTACTGGGTGACCACGGTATCGTCGTTCCGGGACAGCGGTACATAGGTATTGACCGGCTGCGCCGTGATGACCACGCCGGCGGCGTGGGTGGACGTATTCCGGGGCATTCCCTCCAGACGCATAGCCGTGTCGATGAGCGTTTTGACCCGCTGGTCGCCGTCGTACATCTCCTTGAGTTTGGGGGAAATCTTCATAGCCTCCGCCAGCGTCAGGTGGAGCGGCATGGTGGGCACCAGCTTGGCCACCACATCCGTCTCCGCGTAGGAGAAGTTCAGCGCCCGGCCAACGTCCCGGATGGCGCCCCGGGCGGCCATGGTGCCAAAGGTGACGATCTGGGCAACATGATCCGCGCCGTATTTCTCCATGACGTATTCCATGACCTCGCCCCGACGCTCCGGGCTGAAATCCGTATCGAAATCCGGCATACTCACCCGTTCCGGGTTGAGAAACCGCTCGAAAATGAGGTTATACTTCATGGGGTCGACTTCCGTGATGTGCATACAGTATGCCACAATGGAAGCCGCACCGGAACCGCGTCCCGGCCCCACGGGAATGCCGTTGACCTTGGCGTAGTGGATAAAGTCCCAGACGATGAGATAGTAGTTTACATAACCCGTCCGACTGATGACGCCGATCTCATATTCCAGCCGCTCCCGGTATGCTTCGGGCGCGTCAGGATACCGCTCGGCAAAGCCCTCAGCGCACAGCTTACGGAAATATTCCTCGTCCGTATACCCCTCCGGTACCGGGTAAGAGGGCAGATGATATTCGTGGAAGGTAAATTCCAGATTGCACCGCTCGGCAATGCGGACGGTGTTTTCAAAGGCTTCCTCGCAGCCGGGGAACAGACCTTTCATCTCGTCTTCGCTCTTGAGGTAGAACTCCTGCGTCTGGAATTTCATCCGGTTGGTGTCGTCCACGGTCTTGCCGGTCTGGATGCACAGCAGGACGTCCTGCATTTCTGCGTCCTCTTTGCGCAGGTAGTGGGCGTCGTTGGTCACCACCAACGGCAGTCCCAGCTCCCGGGCAAGGCGCTGGATACCCTGATTTACCGGACGCTGCTCCGGAATGCCGTGATCCTGCATTTCCAGAAAGAAATTCCCCTCCCCGAAAATGCCGGACATCTTTTTTGCGTATTCCTTCGCGGAATCGTAGTCTTCTTCCATCAGGTACTGCGGAATGGCACCGGCAAGGCACGCGGACAGGGCGATCAGCCCCTCGTGGTGCTGCTGGAGCAGCTGAAGGTCGATTCTGGGCTTGCCGTAAAAGCCGTGGATAAAGGCTTCCGACACCAGATAGCAGAGGTTTTCGTACCCCTTTCGGTTTTCGCACAGAAGCACCAGATGGTAGGGGTCGTTATCAATTCCATGAACGCGATCGGCCATGCCCCGGCGGGCGACGTAGACCTCGCAGCCGATGATGGGCTTGATTCCGGCGGCTTTGGCGGCTTTATAAAAGTCAATACAGCCGTACATCACGCCGTGGTCGGTGATGGCAATGGCGGTCTGCCCCAGCTCCTTGACACGATCCATAATGCCGTCAATGCGGCATGCACCGTCCAGTAAGCTGTATTCCGTATGGACATGCAAATGTACAAAGCTCATGCCTTCACCTCTTCCGCCAGCTCCAGCAACCGCCGCATACGGCTGCCCATGGCGTGCTTCGTAATGGGCGGCTCCATCATTCCCGCCAGCTCGGACAATGACGCGGAGGGATTTTCCTCCCTCGCAATCGCCGCCCGTCTGAGCTTTTCGGGCAATTTATCCATCGCGCCCGTCTCTCTTATCATGCGAATTGCCGCAAGCTGTTCCTGCGCGGCCTCCACCACCTTGGAGGTGTTGGCGTCGTCGCAGTTGCAGCGGCGGTTGACTTTGTTGTTCAGTTCCTTTTCCAGCCGGGCTTCCATAATGCCCATGGCCGCCACCGGTGCGCCGAGGAACGTGAGAAAATCAGAGATCAGCTCGCTGTGCTTCAGGTACAGCACCTGTCCCCCGCTTCGGCTGGCCATCTTTGGGGAAAAGCCCATGACCTCCCGCATCAGCGAATCCGTCTCCCGGGCAACGCTCTGGTGAGTCGTCGCCAGCTCCATATGATAGCCCTTCCCCGGGTCGGTGACGCTTCCCCCGGCGAGGAACGCACCCCGGAGGAACGACGCCTTGCAGCAGTCCTCCTCCACAACCGGCAGGTTCACATGGAGCGCCAGTGTGTCCTGCGCGTCAAAGCCGAAGGCTTCCATGATCGTCTCGATTTTATCGCTGTCCCATATCTGGAACACCAGCTTTCCCGGCGACGCAAGGCTGGGGTAGCTGTCGAAGGACAGATCAAACGCTTTTTTGAACAACTTCGGCAGAATATAAGCAAAATCCCGGCTTTCGGTGATGATTTTAATACCGTCAGCGGAGAAATTGTTGGCAAACAGCAGAACGCCAAAGCACTCCGCCAGAGCGCAGCAATGTTTCTGGGGCATAATCCGGCAGACCTCCGCCTTGGCGGCAGAGGAAAAAGAGCTTGCCATGGGGAGACCACCTTTCCGAATGTTATCTATACATTACCAGATGCGAACCTCCGGCTCCAACCGGATGCCGCTTTTCTGATAGACCTGCTCGGACACCTGGGACAGCAGAGCCTTCACATCCGCCGCCGTCGCGCCGCCCAGATTGACGGCAAACCCGGCGTGCTTCGCGGAGATCGCCGCGCCGCCTACCTGATAGCCCTTCAGTCCCGCTTCTTCGATCAGCGCCGCCGCATAACCGCCCGTCGGGCGTTTGAATGCAGAACCGGCCGAAGGAACGTCCAACGGCTGGGAAGCGGTGCGGCGGGCAATCAGTTCCTTCATTTTCGTCCAAATTTCTTCGGAATTTCCTTTTTTCAGGGCAAAATCCGCGCTGACCACGATTCCCGGGCGGTTTTCCAGCGCACTGTGACGATAGGAGAAGGCCATCTCGGCGTTGGACAGACGGGAAAGATTGCCGTCCAAATCCATGACCTCAACACTTTCGCAGATCTGGCAAATCTCGCCGCCGCCGACGGTTCCCGGTATGCCGTGGGCGAATTCCATACCGGTGAGACCCATGTTCGCAGCGTTCACCGCCGCCCGTGCCATGGTCACGCCCGCCATCACCCGAATGTGGGTCTCGTCCAGCCGTTCCATGCCGCCAAGGCAATCCTTCAGGCAGACCACCAGCCCCCGGACACCCTCATCCGGCGCCAGCACGTTGGTTCCCGCGCCCAGAATGGCGCATTTGCAGTTCAGCTTGGCGCAGGCTTTCAGGATATCCGCCAGTTCGATTTTGGTTTTGGGAAACGCCATTACCTCGGCGTCTCCGCCGATGCGAAAGGAGGTATGCTTTGCCAGAGCTTCTTCAAACCGAAGCTCCACATCGGGCAGTAAAGCGGAGAGTTTCCGCTGGAATTCAGTCAACTCAGTCATAAACGCCTCCGGGTGTAAACTATAGTACAGTATAGCATATTCCCCGGCGGTTTGCAATTATGACAAACATGAAATTTATGTAACAAATGCCCCGCAGAAAGAAATTGCGGGAAAGCACCGCTTTCCCGCAATTCTTCCATTACAACTTAGTCCTGAATCGGCACCGTCTCGGGGATCTCGCCCTCGCCCTCGGTGATCGCCCGCATGTAGGCCACGTTCTTGTCCTTATCGTACAGCATGACACTGTGGATTTGACCGTCTCCGTAGATGTCCACCATATCTCCCCACGAGTAGCCTCTGGCACGCACCGGGCAGGTGCCGCTGGATTTGATTTCCAGACCGGACAGCATGGGCAGCATCTTCATAAGCAGATCCGTGATCTGGGAATTGGTCATGCTCACGGACACCAGCGGCAAAACCTCATTTGCCAGATTCTGCACGTCGGAAAGGCTCATCTTCTTGACTTTGGCCAGCAATGCCTCCATAAACTGACGCTGACGGGCGGTACGCTTGATGTCGCTTTCGCCGTCGCCCTCCGCCTTCCGCATACGGACGTAAGCAAGGGCGGTAGAGCCGTCCAGCCAGTTTTTGCCTTCCTTCACCTCGTAGTAATAGCGGTCATGGAAGTCGTTGAGATAGTTGGCTTCCGCCGCAGTCAGCTCAACATTAATACCGCCCAGCAGATTGATTGCCTTGATAAATGCGTCAAAGTCGATCTCCACATCGTAGTCAACTTCAATGCCGAAGTTGGAATACAGCGTCTGATTCATCAGGCCCATGGCATCCGCCGTGCTGTTGGTGCAGATGTAGCCGTTGTGGTAGATGCTGGTAAGCTTGATCTTGCCGCCGCTGTGCTTCTTTCCGTTGGTATCCGTATAGTTGGGATACTGAACCAGCGTATCCCGGAGCAGTGAGGTCAGCGTCACGGTTTTTTCGTATGTATTCACCGTACACAGGATCATGGTATCGGCAAACCGTTCAGCCTCTCCCTCACGGGCAGCCTGACCAACCAGAAGAATATTGATATAGTCCGCGCTGGAAGCAACATGCGGCTCGGTAGCAGCCGTCGTCTCCACCGTGGCAGCTGTCGCTTCCGTAGCAGCCGTCGTCTCCACCGGCTCCGTCGTCGGTTCGGTTCGGCTGATGGTCGGCACCTGCACCTGATTCATTTTATTGAGCATGGAGTTGTAATACACCACACCCGCAACTACCAGCGCAGCAATTAAAACTACAATAACCAGAACCACGATCAGAACGGTCTTCTTCCAGCCGCCCGTACTTTGGTTCTGTGGCTTTTTTCTTTCATAGCGTCCGCTCATGTCGTTCCTCCTAGGGATGAATGTTTCTAAACATACTGATTTGCATTATACCATGATGCCGCCGAGATTACAAGTCTGTTTTTCATTTTTAGCCTTTTCTTAAAAATGGAAAGATGGGCAGCCAAAGGCTGCCCATCCGGTTGCTTGACTTATTTCTCCACGATTTCCAGCAGTTCCATAGGGCATGCTTTGACGCAGATGCCGCAGGCAATGCACTTGGAGGCAGGGCTGCCTTCCTTGAACACGATCACGTGCATGGGGCAGGCTTCGGCGCACTTGCCGCAGCTGACGCACTTCTTCTTGTTGATCATGTACACGCCGGTCTTGGGGTTCTGGGTGATGGCTTCGTGCTCACAGGTACGCATACACTTGCCGCACTGAATGCAGGTATTGGGCTTGGCGCCGGCACCCTTGGCCACGATGCGGACACAGCTCTTCTCCTCGTCAAATTCCTTATAGAACGCCTCGGAACAGGCGGCGACGCATTGCAGACATGCCATGCACTCCACATTTTTCTTAGCAGCGAGCTTCTTCATAGCGCAGAACTCTCCTTCATTTTTTTGTTCCCTTTCATTATACATGTCTATGCAAGAAAAAGCAACAAAAAATTTCAGAAAATCCGATTTTGCGAGTTATCATATGCTAACTTGCAAAAGAAAATAAAGAAAACGTCCACTTCGCAGGAAACGGAAGAAAAAGTGTTTGCTCTTATAAAGTTGCAGAAAACTGGGTATTATTACCAGCGTAAACCCCGGCATACGGGAAATAATACGTTTGAAGCAAGATTCATTTGGAGGTAAAAACATGAAAAAATATGCCATTCTCGTACTGGTTCTCGTCCTTACCGCGGCGCTGTTTACCGGCTGCGGCTGCACCAACCAGGACCCCAGCAGAAACACTACCGTTCCCACCACGACAACGGCAACGGCCCTCTGGACGGGATGGACGACATTACGGAAAACACCGCCGCCCGTCAGGGTACAGCTGGTGTCCGATAACACCCCGGGGCAGTTCGCCCCGGTACATATTATCCCATGCGTCTCCGTTTCGCCGTCCGCGCCTGCACCCGCAGACGAAGTACACGGGTTTTGGGTATCACGGCAGTGCTGTATGGGAAATCCTCGCCCCGGTACTGCTTCATGATCAAATCCAGTGCCCTGCGCTTTTCCTCCGGCTCGGCCACATCCTCCAGATAGCCCCAGCCGATGACGCTTTCGTAGTTGATGGAACACGCCCCATTTTCCAGAACCAGACCGTGGGTACAGTCCAGCTCAAAGCCGGCGCGGTTGTCCTTTTCTATCAGAGCATACTTCGTCCCCTCCCGCGCACCGTGGATGTACAGGGTCATTCCGTCCGGCTCCATTCGAAGTTCACGGGGAGAATGTAGGGTACTGTGTCCGTGTTCAGCGCCAGATGAAGCACCTCGCAGCGGGTCATCATCTCCGTGATCTCGGCGGGGTCGGTCACTTCCCGGTCAGTTCGACGCATCACGTTTCCTCCTTAAAGAATCGTTACATATCTCGTCAGATTTTTCTTCATTCTTTCGGCGGCAGCCACGGCCTGCTCCAGAAAATCCCCGCCGTCGGACTGTGCCTGCTTCCATGCGCAGGTGATCGTCTCCCCCGCGCACACCACCGCGCCGTGCCCCAACCTGTCAAAGGCGTAAGAGCAGTTTTTGGCATTGGCGCTGGGGGAATCGTAGCCGTCCACGAGGAAAAACACCCGTGGATACTTGCCGCGAAGACTGCGCAGACTTTCGGCAGAGCTTGCCGCCGTCAGCGCGCCGATTCGGGAATAGCCCAGCTTTCCCACTGCCTCCGGCGCGAACCGGTTTATCAAATCCACCGCCACCGTATGCACCAGCCGGGAGCCGCAGAGCAAGTCCTGCAATTCCGGAGCGGATTTATTTCCGGTGCGCGCTGCCACGAACAAGTCCTTCTTCCCCTCCCGGCAGCCGGGCAGGAAGGGCTTGATGATATCGCTGCCCAAGTATCCGGAAACGACCAGCCCGTCACAGGGATAGTCGGTT
>OLIX01003392.1_pt1 | contig 10427 bp, 5 predicted proteins | sample 1601331 | NCBI WGS metagenome assembly OLIX01 (sample SAMEA2452120, study PRJEB22498) | human gut metagenome | biome: human feces; feature: human gut; material: feces | place: Australia | collected 2012 | reverse complement strand
TTGGAATCTGCTGGGATCAGTGGTTCCCGGAAACGGCAAGATGTATGGCACTGCAGGGAGCAGAGCTTCTCTTTTATCCCACTGCCATCGGAAGTGAACCCATCCTGGAATGTGACAGCATGGAACACTGGAGAAGATGTATGCAGGGACACGCTGCCTCCAACCTGATCCCTGTGATCGCTGCCAACAGAATCGGTGAGGAAACAGTAGAGCCATGTCCGGAAAATGGAATGCAGAAATCTGCTCTTAATTTTTACGGCTCTTCTTTTATCACAGACAACACAGGTGCTCTCTGTGCAGAACTGCCCGGAGGGGAAGAGGGGGTGCTTGTAAGCACTTTTGACCTGGATGCATTAAAGGCAGACAGACTGAACTGGGGACTTTTCAGAGACCGCAGACCGGAGATGTATGCAAAAATTGTCGGAAAATGACGAAAGCAGGAGAATCCGAGTGGATTTGCAGTGTTATTTCCAAAACGATATATGTGTTTATAAGAATTTCATAAAAAGTTTATGATTATATTAGTTGCTACCTGCGGTATATATGGTAAAATAAGAGTACGAACGTTACTGATAACGGAGAGAGCAGTAGAGTTTTGATATGTATTTCTGGCAAAATGGAGTGTAGAAGATGAACAGAAAAGAATTTTTGGAAATCCTGAGAAGCCAGCTTGCCGGGCAGATGCAGGAGGGCAAAGCAGCAGCACATATCAGGTATTATGAAGATTATATACAGTCTCAGGTACGTGGCGGACGTTCAGAGCAGGAAGTACTGCAGGAACTGGGAGACCCGCATCTGATAGCAAAAACTCTGATCGATACAGATGATGGAAGTACACAGGAAGATTACGGAGAGTATTCTTCTTACGGAAGTAGTTATGGCAATGAGACAGAGCTTCCTCATCAGCAGGAGAAAAGATGGAAAAAAGTAATCGATCTTTCTACCTGGCATGGCAGGGCTGTTGTTATTGCAGCGGCGGCTGTTATAATTGTTTTACTGATACTGATAATCGGAGTTGCGATTCCGTTTTTTATTATTCTTGCAATTATTCTTTATTTTCTTTCATGGCTGAAGAAAAGAAATAATCAATGAAAATCTGTGCAGGGTTTCAGAAAAGAAACCCTGCGCAGAATCTTAAAATCTTAAGTGTAAACGTTCTTGTTTCACGATATTAATTCCCCTTGAATATTTATAATCATACATTTCAACTTATTTCTATTCTTTAATCCTGCCTGGTGCAGGGAAAAATCCCACATTCATTTTTATATTTTTTGTTCGGAAAGGAGACGGAAAATGAAACACAATTTCAAACTGAAAGAACGCCTTGGAGCTTTGCTGCTTGCAATGCTTTTTATTCTGCAGGCAATTCTGGGGCTTGTGCCTGTCTGCGTAACTCAGGCGGCACCGTTAACTGTAGAAACATGGGACAGTGACAAGGTGGTAGATTATGGTTATCGCTTTAACATGAAGTTTCAGCCCGGAATTACCACATATGAATCTTTTGGGTGTGATAATCTGGACAGGGAAGCTTTTTCAGACAATGGAAAAAGTGAACGTGACACAGAGTGCGTTCGTGTAGGAGCGGACTATAAAGCCGGAAGCGCAGGGATGCGTTATAACAATGTAGGAAAAGATGGAAATGGAAATATTGTTGATGTCAGACTCATTCTTGTGGGAGTAGAGAATGCAGAACCCCGTTATGATCTGCGCACTGCAGAATCGATTGTTCAGAATAAAGGCGGAGCTACGTTTGCATGGAAAGATAATGAAGCTTATCCAATGGTTGGCTTTTCCAAAAACAGTATCGGTGTATTTATTTATTCTGTAGGATACGCAAAGGTTAAGTTTCAGTTTCTGAAGCATGGAACAGAAGAAACACTGCCGATCAGTGGCCATGGAACCATACGTGATATTGATGCGGGACAGGGAGTCCGTATTCCGTCAGACAGCAGTCTGGATAATGCATATGTTCTGAAAAACAATGATTATCTGACGGTAAATGGAAATTCTGTAAGTTCACCCCTTGGTTCCGTTGAGCCGGATGATCCGAGAGGATGGCTGAATCTTTTTTATAATACAGATAATTTTACGGTAGAATTCTGTCATCAGTTCAGACTGGATAAATGGGATAAAAGTCGTGAAGATGCCATTGCAAAAGCCGGTTCTCAGGAAAGATGGGCAGAGATTACAAGAAATAAATATCTGGATCCATCAGGCAACAGTTATTGTCCGAACTTTAAAGGACAGAAATACTGCAAAGCATATGCATATTTTGATTTTACATCCTATTGTTTCGGTGATGTTGAGATGAAAAAAGCGCCTGAGAAACGTGTGGGAGAGGCAAACTGTACATGGGAACAGGCAGCTGCCACATCAAAAGAAAAACCTTTTGGCATTCGTCAGGGACAGGAATTCCAGTATATGATCCGGGCGGAGGTGACACCCAATAGACTGAAATCCTTTGTGGTACAGGATATACTTGAGGATTGTCTTACTATAGAGGATGCATCAAAAGTCAGTATTGTGAATGATGCAGGGCAGACAGTGACAGACTGGTTTGATGTTGCTGTTGAAGGACAGAAAGTGACCTGCAGGGCCAAAGCAGAGAGCCTTCAGGATGAAGCATTTACAGATAATCAGACTTACACATTTACTTTAAAAGTACGCCAGAGACCGGAATCAGAAATTAACATTTCAAAATACCTTGCAGAGGATGGATACAGTATTCTTGTACCAAACCATGCATCCATGAGTTATGAACGTACAAACGGAAGCGGAGATACAATGGATACGGAAACAGTGTGGGTAAAGGGTGTGATTCCACCGGAACTGGAAGTAAAGAAAAATACTTCTCAGTATGAATGGAAAACGGGAGATATCATAGATTATGAGGTTCTGGTTTCTCAGACAAAACAGGATGTAAAAGCAGTAAATGTTGTTATTACAGACGAGCTTCCATCATGTCTGCAGCTTCTGGAAGGGCAGTATGCTGTAGAGACAAGTCAGGGAGGCGAGAACTGTACGCTTACCGGACAGGGAGAAAATGGATGGAAAGCAGAGTGTCCGTCCCTGAAGTATGGGGAGACGATCACAATCCGTTTTAAATGTCAGGCATCTGCGGATTCCAATGGACAGGAATGGGAAAATATTGTGACTGCAACAGCGGATAATCTGATCAATCCTGAGACAGGAGAACAGGAATCCAGAAAGGATATGGCAGAAGTATGGCCGAACAGTCCACAGCTTGAAATTGATAAAACAGCAGACAAATATGAATGGCAGGCAGGAGAGCAGGTAGCTTACCGGATCGTGGTGAATAATGTAACGGCAGGAACAATTGCAAAAGATGTAACTATTACTGATATTGGTCTGCCGCCGGGACTGGTTCTGGCAGGTGGTACACAGAGCATGGAAGTACTGGGAGTTCAGCAACAGGTAAACTATCCCGTACCGGATAAGAAAACAGGACAGGCATATGAAGCGAGACCTGTGGATTCTCAGTTGAATGCAGATGAGAACGGATTTTCCTTTTATTGTTCTTATGTGCCATACAGTCAGCCTGTAACGATTATTTTCCATTGTATCGCACAGGAAGAGGCAAATGGACACGAAAGCGTAAATGCAGCAACTGTAAAAGCTGCTAATACAGATGAGAGATCTGATGATGCAGAAGTATATGTAAATTCAGGAGAATTCTGGATTGAGAAATCTGCAGATCATTATGAATGGCAGGTCGGAGAACAGGTACAGTACAATGTGGTGGTGGAGAATAAAAAAGCAGGTACAGTGGCCCGGAACGTAACTGTCTGGGATACCGGTATGCCGGCAGGACTTGCACTTTCATCGGCAGAGGATGTATCGGTAAGCGGAATCCCACAGAATATTACGCAGCTGACAGCAGGGACCAAAGATGTTTTGAACCAGCTCAATCCGGAATTTTATAATGAGACATCAGAGAAACCGGTGAATTATGAATTTCTTCAGGAGGGAAGCGGATGGAGACTGAACATTTCAGATCTTCCGGCAAATACTCCGGTTATGATTTCTTTCCTTTGCACAGTTACGGAAGCGGCAAATGGAATGGAAAGCATTAATGTTGCCAATGTGCAGGCGCAGAATGCCCCTGTTTCACAGGATGACGCAGAAGTGTATGTAAATACAGCAGTTCTTTCTATTGAGAAAAGTTTTCAGAATCCATATCTGGCAGCCGGGGACGGACGTGCGGAAAATGAATTTCGGGTAGGAGAACAGGTGAATTATCAGGTTACGGTTAATAATCTTCAGAAGGGATCTATAGCAAGAAATCTTGTGATCAGTGATCTTTCCCTTCCTGAAGGGCTGGCTCTGGACGGAGCTGAAGATGCTGTTACTGTAAGCGGTGTTCCGGCTGTTATTCAGAATCCGGTGGCAGGAACTGATGATGCAGGAAATCAGCTGAATCCGGAAAATTATAAAGAAACAGTGGAAAAACCGGTCAGCTGTCAGGTTACACGTCAGGGAACCGGATGGATCGTGACGATTTCAGATCTTCCGTATCAGACACCTGTGACTGTTAATTTCCGCTGTACTGCGCAGGAAAGCGTAAATGGGATGGAGATTGTAAATACAGCACAGGCGTATGCAGATAATGCACAGAAAGTAAAGGACTCCTCAAAAATCTGGGTGAACTCGCCTGTTCTTAACGTAGAGAAGACGACGGACAAACCATTTTACAAATATGGTGATATTATTACATACCGCATTTTCCTGACACAGGAGCAGACCGGATGTGTGGCGCGTAATGTTACTTTGCAGGATGTGATCGATACTCAGGGAGTACGTCTTCTGAAGGATTCGGTGATTCTGATGGATGAGAAAGGAAATGTGGCAGATGCTGATGTACAGATTAATGATGATAATACTTTCCTGATGTCAACAGGCAGGACACTGGTCAGGGATAGCAGATATAGTATCTGCGATAATGATAAAGGCGGTCTTTTTGAGCAGGTAATGTATAATCCTCTGGACTGTCAGGAACAGAAAAGTATGATTGTGGAATATCAGGCAGCGGTGATTGATGCAGCCCTGGCAGGACAGAAAGTGCACAATACTGCAGTTGCAGACAGCAGTGAAAAGATACCTGCAACCGTGGAAACAGAGACAGAGGTACACAGTCCGATTCTGGAAATTGTGAAGGAATCAGATAAGAAAGAGTATGCGTCCGGTGAGAAAGGATACTATAAGCTGACAGTAAGACAACTGCGTGAGGATGTCACAGATCAGAATATTGTTATCGAAGATAAACTGGAAACCCAAGGGGCTTCCATTGTAAAAGACAGCATTTTTGTGAAGAAAAACGGCATAGAGCTGAAAGATGCCAAAATAGAGGCAGATGATACAGGATTTGTAATTCAGACAGGAGCATCGTTGTCAGATATGGATAAAATTGAAGTCTGCTATGAAATGATATTTAAAACAGAAAGCACAGAGCCTGAAAAAATTATAAACACAGCGAAAGCAAGAGGTGATATTTCAACGGAAGTTACTGCACAGCAGGAGGCATATGTGAAAGCAAAAGCAGAACCGACTGCCACACCAACACCGTCTGCAACACCGAAACCAACAGAAACACCAAAGCCGACAGAGACACCAAAACCTACAGAAGTACCGAAACCGACGGAGCAGCCAAAAGCCACACCAACACCATCTGTACCGGGAACCTGCCCGAAAATGACTCCTGTACCGACGAAAGCACCGTTGGCATCTTACAATGGTGGAAATAATGGAGGCACAACTTCCGGAAACGGAGGCAGCAGTTACGGAAATTCGGGTGGATACGGAAGCTATCAGGGTGGTTCCATGGCAGGAAGTTCTAAAACAGGAGATGTCAGACCGTTTAAAATGATGGCTGTTCTTGGACTTATCGGAATGGGACTGCTGACAGGAGGTGTGGTGATCTACAGAAGAACTGTTTCCGGGAAAAGAAATATAAAGGGTATGCCGCGGAAATGAAAAAACTCAGAACATTTGCAGTAAGTATGATCATAGCAGCAATTGGGCTTCTTATATATTGTGCCGGCTTCTATATAAAAAGTTATGAACAGAATCTTGCAGCAAGGCAGGAATATGCAGAGCTTTCCAAAATGGCAGGGGTGAAGAACAGAGCAGGTGCCGGATTATTGGCAGATGGCAAAAAAACTGATGAAGACAGCAGTACAAAAAACAGTGAAAAAAAACGCAGGAAAAAACAGAGAAGATCTTCTGAATCAAAAAACAAAAACTGTACAGATGAAATCAGGGAATCCTTCGGGATTTCCTGGGAAAATTTAAGAAAGATCAACTCTCAGACAGTTGCCTGGATTACTGTCCCGGGAGCCGATATTTCTTATCCTGTAGTTCAGGCGGCGGATGATGAATATTACCTGAAACATAATTTCAGAGGAGAGGAAGATCTGTTTGGATGTATTTTTCTGGAACATGACATAAAAAAGAATTTTACAGATTCCCACAGTATTCTTTACGGGCATAATATAGAAGGTAATATGATGTTTGCAAATCTGAACCGTTATGAACAGCCTGAATTTCTAAAAAAATGTCCTGAAATTGAGATCACAACACCAAAAAGAAAGTTTCTGTACAAAATTTTTTCTGTGGAACAGGCATCTTCCCAAAGCCCGGCATTTGAATATGGATACAAGTTATCCAGTCCTGCATACAGGAGACAATTATCTATATTGAAAAATAATTCCATGTATGACACAGGAGTAGAGCCTGATGAAAGGGAGAGAATGGTGACTCTGATCACCTGTAATTCACGTCTGGATAAAGAAATACGTATGGCGGTACATGGGATTTGCCATGAATGTTATGGTATAGAAAAAGCTGAGCCGAAGTGATGTTGAAATCAGTCGGATATTGGTAACTTTCGTAAAGGATGAACTGTTACTGTTCACACATCACTATCCCTCGAGGTGTTTTGGAAAAAACTAATGAAAAATCTCTCAATATTTTGTATAATTTATGCATAAAAAACAACTTGTTCGTACGTGCGTACAAGTTGTATCCTAAATACAGGAGGGAAGAAGACATGACAGATAATGGAAAGCCGAAATATTTCTCACTGATGGAACAGCTCAGAAGTGATATTATGTCAGGAGCTATCCGACCGGGAGAGAAGCTTCCTTCAGAAAACGAGCTTTCACAGAAATATTCCTTGAGTAGACATACAGTTCGTAAAGCACTGGGAATCCTGGAGCAGGACGGATATGTAGAGGCATTTCACGGAAGAGGTACTTATTGCTCTGAGAATATGCGCCATATAAAGAATTCAAAGAATATTGCGGTAGTGACCACATATATTTCTGATTATATTTTTCCGAGACTGATACAGGGAATGGATAATGTCCTTTCAGAAAGCGGTTACAGTATTATCCTGAAAAACACAGCAAACAGCAGACAGAAAGAGGCCAGATGTCTGGAGGAACTTCTGAAGAAAGATATTGATGGACTGATCATTGAACCAAGCAAAAGTGAGATGATCTGTAAACACAGAAATCTTTATCAGAATCTGGATAAATTTGAAATTCCGTATGTGTTTATTCAGGGAATCTATTCAGAAATGAGGGATAAACCTCATATTCTTATGGATGATGCACAGGGAGGCTATCTTGTAACAAAATATCTGCTGGAACTGGGACATAAAAAGATCAAGGGTTTCTTTAAGGCAGACGATATGCAGGGACTGGAGCGCCACAAGGGATATGTGAAGGCCTTACAGGAGTCAGGGATTGCCTATGATCCTGATGATGTTGTCTGGTTTCATACAGAGGACAGGAAAGTAAAACCTGCACTGATGGCAAAAGAAATGGTACAGAGCGGACAGCTTCCGGATGGAATCGTCTGTTACAATGATCAGATTGCTGTTCAGGTTATGGAAGAACTGGAGAAAATGGGAGTCAGGATACCGGATGATATTTCCATTACCGGTTATGACAATTCACTGTATGCTCAGCGAGGAAGCGGAATCACAACGATAGCTCATCCGCAGGAAAAGCTGGGAGAAATGGCAGCAGAGCTTATACTTGAGAAGATCAACGGAGTTCCTGAAGAAGAAAGTAAGGTTGAAAGACTGATTTATCCGGAACTGATCATACGGGGATCATGCAAAAAAATATTGTAAACAAATGAAATAAATAAAAAATAAAAATAAATCCGGGAGGAATTTTATCATGAAAACAGGAAGAAACTATAAGTTCTGGTTTTGTACAGGTTCACAGGATCTTTACGGAGATGAGTGCTTAAGAAAAGTTGCTGAGCATTCCAGAATCATTGTTGAGGAATTAAACAAGAGTGGTGTTCTTCCATTTGAATTAGTATGGAAACCAACACTGATCACAAACGAACTGATCCGTAAAACATTTAATGAGGCAAATGCAGATGAGGACTGTGCAGGTGTTATCACATGGATGCATACTTTCTCACCGGCAAAATCATGGATTCTTGGTCTGAAAGAATACAGAAAACCGCTTTGCCATCTTCATACACAGTTTAATGAGGAGATTCCTTATGATACCATTGATATGGATTTTATGAATGAAAACCAGTCTGCTCATGGCGGTCGTGAATATGGTCATATTGTTACAAGAATGGGAATCGAAAGAAAAGTTATTGTCGGACACTGGGCAGATAAAGATGTTCAGGAAAGACTTGCTTCCTGGATGCGTACAGCAGTTGGTATCATGGAGAGCAGCCATATCCGCGTATGTCGTGTAGCAGATAACATGAGAAACGTAGCTGTTACAGAAGGTGATAAAGTAGAAGCACAGATCAAATTCGGATGGGAAGTTGATGCTTATCCTGTAAATGAGATTGCTGATTATGTAAAAGATGTAGCTAAAGGTGATGTAGATGCGCTGGTAGATGAATACTACAGCAAATATGATATTCTTCTTGAGGGAAGAGATCCGGAAGAATTTAAACGTCATGTAGCAGTTCAGGCTCAGATTGAGATCGGATTTGAGAAATTCCTGGAAGAGAAAAATTATCAGGCAATCGTTACACACTTTGGAGATCTGGCTGCTCTTAAACAGCTTCCCGGACTTGCAATCCAGAGACTTATGGAAAAAGGCTATGGATTCGGTGCAGAAGGCGACTGGAAGACAGCTGCAATGGTTCGTCTGATGAAGATCATGACAGCTGGTGTAAAAGATGCAAAAGGAACTTCCATGATGGAAGACTATACATATAACTTTGTACCTGGAAAAGAAGGAATCCTTCAGTCTCATATGCTTGAGGTTTGCCCGTCTGTTGCAGATGGCAAGATCGGTATTAAGGTATGCCCGCTTTCCATGGGTGACAGAGAAGATCCTGCAAGACTTGTATTCACAAGCAAGACAGGCCCGGGTATTGCAACATCCCTGATCGATCTTGGAGACCGTTTCCGTCTGATCATCAACGATGTGGAATGCAAGAAGGTTGAGAAACCGATGCCGAAGCTTCCTGTAGGAAGTGCATTCTGGACACCACAGCCAAATCTTAAGACAGGTGCAGAAGCATGGATCCTTGCAGGCGGAGCCCACCATACAGCATTCTCCTATGACCTGACAGCAGAGCAGATGGGTGACTGGGCAGCAGCTATGGGTATTGAAGCTGTTTACATTGATAAAGATACAAATATTCGTGATTTTAAGAATGAACTGAGATGGAATGAACTTGCATTCAGAAAATAATAATTTTTGTAATTAATACAGAGGCTGTCATATCAGGCTGAAATTAACTGCCTGGAATGGCCGCCCTGAGAAGTTTAAAGTAATAAAAAGTATGTTAAAACCGTAAAATTTCCATGGTAAAACAATAAAAGAAATGCAATAATATTGGTGTACAAACAATATATGATTATAGATTGTCGAATGATCTGTAATCATAAATAACAGAGAAACAGGGAGGTACATAAAAATGGGAGCAGCAGAAGCAAAAGCAGCGATTCTCGCTAACAAAACAGCGCTTGGTATTGAATTTGGTTCTACCAGGATCAAAGCAGTACTTGTAGATGATAAAAATCAGCCAATCGCATCTGGCGGTCATGAATGGGAAAATCGTTATGAAAACGGTGTCTGGACATATAGCCTTGATGATATCTGGACAGGCATTCAGGACTGTTATCAGGATATGGCAAGGGATGTGAAGGCAAAATATGACATAGAACTGGAATCTGTAGGTGCATTTGGCGTCAGCGCCATGATGCATGGTTACATGCCTTTCAATGAAAAAGAAGAAATCCTCGTGCCTTTCCGCACTTGGAGAAACACCAATACAGGCCGCGCAGCGGCTGCTTTGTCCGAACTATTTGTCTATAATATCCCTCTGCGTTGGAGCATTTCCCACTTGTATCAGGCTATTCTGGACAACGAAGCACACGTTAATAAAATCGACTTCCTGACCACTCTGGC
>OLIX01003382.1_pt1 | contig 10450 bp, 10 predicted proteins | sample 1601331 | NCBI WGS metagenome assembly OLIX01 (sample SAMEA2452120, study PRJEB22498) | human gut metagenome | biome: human feces; feature: human gut; material: feces | place: Australia | collected 2012 | reverse complement strand
TTTTCAGAAGAGCGGAAGACGGGGCTCAAACCCGCGACCCTCAGCTTGGAAGGCTCTTTGATAATACTATTCAATTATTTGATTGTTAGTCTGTTAATTAATTTTGTAAAAGTCAATAGAACAACTATTGACCAACAATGGTAAGGTTTATACAATACCAATAGCAGTATTTGGTAATGCTAAGTTTCTTGTTTCTTTCTCATAACAATTTCTATTATTTTAAAATATCACATTTGCTCCAGAAGGTAGAGCCTAAAATAGCATAGTCCTCTTCAACACTCTTATCAATAAAGAATAGTTCAGAGTAAGGGTGTCCCTCATATTCAAAATTGAGTTTGACTGCCTTACACTCCCTAAACTTATTATCACTGCACCAAACAACTTTCTTCCCAACATAATGGAATGTATCTTCCAGTGAAATACTATTTACATAAGAAGGAAGAAAGGGAAGTGAGCTATTATATTCAGGTTTTATATTTACTTCTCCTATATCATTATTCAAAAGTGAATCCCTCTGCTTATCTATCTTGAAGAAAGCTAAGAAAGTAGGGCTAATCAAATTGTGTTTCATTCTTTTGTCCAGAAGGAATGTAAAGCCTAAACCTCTTACATGAACATAAATATTGTTCGTTTCCATTTATTCTATTGATTCATTCTTGAAATTTTATGTATTTTACCTAATGGTATCATACTGTTGAGTATCAAAGTTGTAATATACACTATCATTGAACCAGACTATATTTGCAGATATTAAAGTATCATTTTTCATGTTATTCTTTATGGGAGTGTGTTTCTTTTTAGGAAGTTCACAATATATAGCTCCAATCCCAGTACTTGCCCTGAAATTTTCATACTTTATATCAAAATAGTATTTTATCCCTAACGTGGTATTTACCTCTGCAATCCTAATTTCTCCTTTATCAGTTTGTAATATAGCTAATTTAATGCCATCAACTTTATAATATTCAGCAGATAGAATCTTATGTCTTATCTTGCAATCAGTGCCAACAATAGCAATATTATTTTTTATCTGAACTGTAATTTCTTTTAACCAGCATTTTTGTGGTGGAGTATAATTATAATCTGTTAAACTTGCCTTGCTTACATTGTCATTATATATATAAATAGTATTTTTCAAAAATGGCTCTATAACATAAACCTCGATTTCCTCATTAATATCTTGTTTTTCTTCTCCCTTTTTACTTTCTACAGAACAACTCATAGTAAAAAGAAAAGGGATTATAATTAAAAATATATCTTTATTCATCTTTAATTATTACTTTAAACTTTTCAAAATCAATAATCCATTTATTCTCTATAAGGAATTGTACTCCAAGTACTCCATGAATCTGTATTCCAGTTTCATCCTGCACTTGTTTTATAGCCTCAGAAGCATCCAAAACAGAAAAGGTGGAAGTATAATCCTTCTCTTCAAAATTGAATGTAGCTTCAATGATAGGAGTTTCTTTGTAGTGTCCCTCTATCCCCATTGTTCTATATGTTCCTTCAAGTAGCTTAAACTCACTCTTAAAATGTTCATATACAAAGTCAAATAGGGTGTTATGAGTAGCACCAGTATCGATCAAGAAACAAAGGTTATTTGTTTTTCTTGATGTCAGTATCAGTGGTAAACCTGCCTTTTGTAGACCAAATGTTAGTGGAAATTCCATTTTCTATTCATTTAAAATTGCATTATTGTGGGAGGTGCAAATAATTGCCCTTCTTCATGTAAAATCCAAAAAGATTGGCTATTAGAACATGTTATTTGAGAAAGCATTGGACTTTTTGGAATTTCTTTATTCATAACTATTCCTTTTTTATTAATTCCATAATTAAAATATAATTCATTTGTTTCAGGATTTTCTTTCACACATATCTTTGGCATGTTCATTAGTTTCTTAAATTGTTCAACTGTTAAAGTTTGATTTGGTATTGTTGCAACCCATTCATTTTCATAAGGAACATAATCTATTAAATGAAAATGTTTCCATCTATTTAATATTATTTCTGCTTGAGACCTATCTAAAGAAGTCTGCTTGGAAATTGAATCTAAAATTATTGTACTTGAATTAGGTAATATGTTATATAGTAAATAATCATAGTCATTAGTATATAAAGTCATTTCTTTACTCTTTTTTTTGTATTCCTCTCTTTCTCTACATACATACAAATCTTCTGATTCAATATGTATATTTGTTTGACTTTCTTTTTGCGAAGAGTAATAGAATAAATAATATCCAATTCCAATTGAAAAAATCAGGATGAAAAACATACCAAAATCTTTCGCTTGTCCTTCTGCAAAATAAACAGAGAGTGCTATAAATATCAAGAAGGCAATAGCTTTTATGATGGACTGCATGATTTCTTTTCTTTTTGTAGCCATACTACAAAAAAGAAAGTGTGGCACTTTCCTGCTGAGTCCAAGGCATCACCACAACACCTACAATCACAAACAAGGAAAGCCCACACCTGATGGTATGAGCATTCACTCCCTTACTGCTGTGATTGTTAGTCTTCAAAGTGGTGATTTTAGGACTTCACAAGTAAGAAGCAAACACTTCTTTTTCTAATATGTCTTGTTAAACTTCTATTTCATTAGCAATCATTTGATTGTTTCTGTTGCAAAGTTAGGACTTTCCACAAATAAACAATCATTTGAAGGCTACTTTTAATAGGTTTCAATCCATATTAGTACCATAGGCATGAGCTTATTCTCTTATCTGTCATTAAGGCTCTTGAAGTGGAAAAGTAATAATATACCTTCATATCCACCAGTGGCAAATGTACCATTTATTCTATTACATATCTCTGATTCTCATATCTTTTCAAAATAAAAGCCCCAATTCCATGCTGGAACTGAGGCTTACAACAACAATAAACACAATACAAAGGCTGTTCACCTTTATCTCTCTTTAGCCATTATACACATGAATATCAATCCAATAGTGATATTCAAAATGTCTTTTACCATTATCTCCATGTTATAATCAGTTCAAATACCTTAATACCCAACTACAGCCAGCTACTCCAGAAGGAATAACAAGAAAAGGATGGAGGACATTTCATATCCAATCTTTCTTCCAAACTACCTTCTGGAGCTTATTTTCCAGTTTTCCATTCAGCCACCATAGAAAATACCCCTTGCTCACTTACTTCTTATATAAATATAATCAAGTAAGTGTAAAGTGTCGAATTTTTATTTTTATTCCTATAAGGTACATTACAGTTTTTTTCGACACTACAGAATTTCCTAACATAATGGATAAATGGGAGCAGATATTCCAGAAGGGAATAAGAAATATAAGATTATTGTATAAACCAAGAATATTCATTTTCTCCATACAGAGCCTTATTTAGCCCTTCTGTAAGCTGTGTGGCATTGAGTGACCTATCCAAGAAGTTATCTATATAGCTGCTTTTATTGGCTCCAGTGAGCAGATTATATACATTCCACATGGATATGGCACTCTGATTCTCAGGAAGGGCAAAATTATCATCATTGTAATATGCCTTGGCTACAAGCCCTATCTGTGTATCAGTCATCAGCATTTGAGGAAGCCTTTTCTTCTGTTCAACTGGAAGATATTGGTATAATCTGCTCTTTCCCAAGAACTGTGCAAATTGGCTTTCAGTCATATAACTATCCTTATAAGCACTCATGTAGTATAGGTGTTTGGCTATATTATATTCTTGAAATAGCCTTATCACTGAACTAAATAAATCAGCAGTGCTCATCACCTTTAATTCTGACTTGTAACCATCACTTGATACACACATATTACAGCAAACCATGTTCTTAAAGCCTATAAATACCTTGAACTTTTCTGCACCTTTCTTACTATATAGATTCTCATGATTATATGCCCTTACTCCACCAATAGTAAGATTCAATCTATTGCCCATTATATCTTCATGGATAGTGGGAATTTCAAAACAGAACATCATCCTCTCATAGTAAATGGTCTTGTCTGATTCAAGTAAATCCTTCACTGGTTTATGAATAGCTTCGGGTGTTCTGCCTTTAATGACATGGCTTACTCTGATTGCAGGTTCTTCAATCCTCTCATTGGGAAATATCTGATTGGCAGCTTCCCAAACAGTTTCAATAAATGAAGGGTGACTGATAGTTATCTCATTATCCTTGCTGAATACTGGCACCACACATTCTTCCCTTAGATGCTGTATAGTGACTTCTTTGGTATTGGCTTCTATAAAAGGTAATCTTTTGTTTTCCCTTCTGGAGCTGATAATTTCAGTCTCTATAGTTTCAACTGGGGTTTCAACCTCAAACTTTGGCTGATTGAAGGTTTGTATCAACATGTTAGTTCTGTGTACTGGCATTAACTGCATTGCTTCCATAATGTATAAAATTAGGATTATAGTTGATAATAGGTTTATTGTTCTCTTCTTGTAACTGCATCTTCTTCTGCATGAAATCTGATGTAAGTTGCTGATACCATTCTGGGTATTGGTGATAAATGGAGGTAAGTTCTTCAATAGTTTTAGCTTGACTTATCTTCTGCCTTATCATATCCAAGTTTACTCCATTATTACACCAATCCAGTATTATTTGCCCAGTAGTGGGTGTAATAGTAAAATCTGGTTTACCCATGAATAGACTTGTTCTATCCTTTGATGCAATGGCTTGATGCTTCATGTTAATATCAAGGACTATAGTAAATTCATAGTCTATTCCATCCCTCATGACAGCCTTTAAGCCCACTTTCTCAGGAATCATCTTGCCATTTTTTTCACTAAGAACATAATCCTGCTTGCACCTCATAGTGCAGATAACATGGCTTTGGGATTGTAGAATCTTCTGCATGAAGGCATTAATTCTTGGTGTAATCTTCTGCCAATTAGTGAATGAATTGCCTTGTAGATTAGCATGATACTCCAGAAGGCAATCCCAGCATTGGGAAATGCTGTCTATGATTATCACCTCCATTTTAGCATCCTCACATATCTTTATGGCTTCAATATAGGTTTCAGGTGTGAAGTTGTCTTGAAGGGGTAATACATTGTAGTTGCCTAAACTGGCATACAAATCAGCACTCCCATTTTCACTATCAATAATGGCAATTTTGGTCCAGTCATTTGTCAGACCATAGGCTAATAATAAGGCTGAATAGGTCTTTCCTGAGCCTGCACAGCCTTGTAGAGCAAGTTTTATTTTAGCCTGCTTCTTTGATGATACTCTTAAATTTAACATGACTATATTCTATTAATGATTAACTACTTAGAAAATAAAAAAGGCAGTCAGACTATTAATCCAACTGCCCTTCTGGAGCATTTTCATTAGTTCCTATAGAGTTGCCAATGTAGTAGCCCCTCCTTCTCCTTTCTGATGTAACAGAAGAAATATATCTCCAGTTTCAGCAGAGCATACTTCTGAAATGACTGGTATTGTCAGCTCTCCAGTCTCCACCTTCCTTGAACAAGCACCAGTTTCAAAGCCATAGACAAAGAAACATTTGCCAGTGTGTTCATTTCTTTTCACTTCAATCTTTTCCACATTGTGCTGTGCTTTAAATTCAGCTACACTCATTGTTTTTAAGAACTTCAAGTTTCTTTCCATAATTGTAAATTTATTATTGTTGTAGAGGGGACTATCCCCACCTTGAGTGATGGGGGAGGTGATTGGTTGGAGTGCATAACACTCATGGCTCCAGAAGAGAAAAAAATAAAAAAATAATTTTGGATAATTCTTTTAGGTCAGTAAAAACAGTTATACTATTACATATATAATTCAAAAATAAATAATGGGAAAGGCTCTATTTTCTGACTATTTTTACCAACCTTCTATTTCATTTATGCAACAAATTACTATGACTATTATTTAAAATCTGATTTATTTGTGTATTATTGAAACCTATAAATTTAAGAATACAGCAAATTAAGAGTTTTCTTAGATTAAAGGTTAAATTATATAATTCCCACCCATCAAGGGTATTAGGTTTCTTTGATTTATTCATAAAATGAGAGTAGTAATGCCTTGAATCTACAACTTGTTTGATTTTTATATTATCATTCTTCAATTTATCAATATCTGAAAATTCGGATATAATTGCTTCAAGCATTTTTGTAAGACTTGCTTCTGTTCTAAATCGAGTACAAAATCCCTCAAGAGCTTGTACTACAATAAGGAAATCTATACTTGAAAATATTTTTGTATTTTGAATGCTATCAATAAGATGTGCTCTTATTGGTGCTATATCCTCTTTGTCATTATACCATTTATGAATTATTTTCGGATATTGCTCAGAAATTAGATTATAATTAAACAAAAATTCATGTCTTTTAACTTCAGTAGATATATCCATCTTTTCTTGAATATAGAGGAATTGTATTGGATGACAAAATCTTTTCTCATTATTTATTGTTTTATCATATAGCAATATTTGGGAACAGTTTACAGTATGTAACGTTGCTAATGAAAGAAATTGCTCAAACATAAAGATATTGGCATAAAAATCTTCTACAGAACTATTATCCTGCTTCAATATCTTAATATAAGTATGTTGCCTTATATTAGGTGAAAAATAATCACCAACATAATTTACTCCTCCTTCTATCTTTATTGTTGTATTATCATCTATTGACACACTATTAATAAGTACACTTTTTGATTTAAATGATATTGTTGTTGTTGAAATATCATTATCATCTTTATCAATAGATATTGTTGTTGTTAAAGCACATGGAGAACACCAATAACTCAATTCTGGAATGGTTATATATGCTTTATAAAAACATTTTTGTTTGAACTCATCAAGATGTTTTCCTATAATAAGGAATTGACAACTATATTTCATAATTGGGAAAGGACAACCAAAATTCAAACTTCCAGAGGGATGACAATTTACTAATGTAATTTCTTCTGAATTAGAGGTTAATCCATGAATAATATCTTCAGACTTTGACGAAAAAAATGTATCAATAAAGTCTTTCTTAGAATCAAAGGTTCCTATCAATTCTAATAATATTTTTTCATTAGGAATGTAAGTTAATACACCTGCAATAGTCTCATTGGGATTATTAGGTAACCACCAATAACCTTTGCATTCTAATTTTTCATTAAAATTAATTGTCTTGCCCATTTCTATACTCTCCCCATCTCTCTATTTTTATAAACGGAATATATCCTATTGAATCGGAAAGTTCTTGAATCATTATTTCTTTCACAAAACTTTCATACTCCATTACTGTACAAATTGAATCATGAATGGTAAAAATAGGGACTTGTTGATTACCTTCCTCCCAAATCCTTTTACAACATCTATGTAGAATTATTTCACTTTCTATACTCTGTAAAAGGCAAGATAATGCTGTGTGGTCATCTTTTTTGGTGAGTTCTATTAGTTCATAAATAGGAAGGAAATTCATTTTAAAATATTTCTTGTATGTTGGCATATATCTATTTTTTGAGAATAGAGTAGTAAGTATCATAACTTTAATATCATCCCTGCTCAAATTAACCCTTTGAGTATAGTTGATAATTTGAATCATATATTCATAAATCTCTCCATGAGATGCTTTCTGTATGTATTCACTTAATGTAGAATCATTCCAATCTAAAAATGAAACATAAGTTTTGATTTCCTCTAATTGTTCTTCACTAAATTTATCTTGCACATTTTGGGGGAGTGTACCTATATTAAGAGGTATATCAGAATTTTTATCCCAAAATCTGGGGTTTAATAATAAGCAAAATAAATAAGGCTGACTATTAGAAATATCAATATTAACTAATGGAGCACCATTGTAATTTAAAAATCTACGGTATATCTTTTGCAAATTGGTTATTACTGAATGTAATCTATGAACATTAGTATCAATGGAAACCTTGTAATCTCCAAGAGCAATACTATTGATATTATATAGTGCTGCATGATACTGAGTAAGAGGATATTTCCTTTTAACAAAGTTGCCATGACTTTTGTCTCTATTTATATCCCAATACTCTCTACCTTTATTGAACTTATCTTGCATAATAGTATGAGCATAATTTACAGCAGCTTGTTCATCTATATGTAGTTCTTTTGTGTCATACCAATATGTTAAATAAGGGTAACTCATCACTGTGTTAGGTATAAATTTGCCATCTTCTTCACTAAATACTTCTGATGGAATAGTTTTTACTTCTCCTTGAAAGGCTGGATAATCATATCTCACCAATGATGCATTTTCATATCTTTCAGTGAACTTATACCCTATAGACTTTTTTCCTTTAATATATTGTCCATCAGTACATAATACATCAGTTGATACAAGGTAGTTAAGATAGGATAGATAGTCTTTGAAAAAACTCCTGATAAGGGTGGAATTGATAAAAACATAGCCATCCTCTGTTATTGAATCTTTATTTTTAGCAGGTCTGGAACTAACAAGACTCATGATATAGATAAGCCTATCCTTATCAAATACTGCACCAACAGTGCCATTCAAATTAACCGATTTTATATGTCCTGCATTATCTACAATAAATTTGTAATCTGTCAAAGGATAATTTACTAAATGAGCATCAATATCAAAGTTACTTGGTATCATAGCAAAATAACCAGAATATTTGAGTTGAATACCTAAAGAGCTGACAATAGTATGTATAGGTTCCAAAGAAGCAAAATAATTTTGAAGTTGATATTTTCTCTGTAACCACTTCTTTTCTATAAAATCTACCTTACAATCCATATCCATTATGTTAGGAAATTATTGATATAACAAAAATAGTAAAGAATCTCCATAATCCAATAAACCATAGAGATTCTTTTAAACCTACTTACTTCTGGAGACCACTGCCAAACACATATTTAAGAACTTTAGAATTAGCTTCGTTCTCAATCTTAAAGTCTCTTTCAATGTATATATCTGTGACTTTCATTGCTTCATCTATATGGTTGAGGGCTGAATGGACTGTGTATTTGTCTATGCCTACTTTGTTGACTGCTAAAGTAGCCCATGAGTGTCTTGCTGCGTAGTACTCCAAATCATCTATTTTCAAAAGTTTTCCAATCTCTTTGAGTCCTATATTTATAGCCTTATTGAAGTTGCCAGCAGTTGAATAAGTATGATAGAAATTAAATATTCTATTTTTTGTTTGGTCTTGGTATTTTTCCATTAGTGGTTGAAGAATAGGGGGAACTATAACTTTCATTTTGGCTTTATCTAATCTTCTGTCTTTGGTTTTACTTCTGTAGTAGGTGATTGCTTTTCCTTCCAGTGTAGAGCAACTGTATAAGTCTATTGAGTTCATTCCCATCAGGCAGAAAGATATAATGAAGCAATCTTTGGCTAAATTATATGGGCATTTCTTCTCTTTTCCTGTGTTGTTGTATTGATAAGGTAATTCCCATATCTTTTTGATGGCTTCTGCTGGTATGGCTCTCTTTCTTGTAGCCTCTTGCTTAGGTATTTCTAAGTTATCAAAAGGTGAATTGGGCACTAAGATGATATTTCTATCATAGTCATTATATCTTTTTTTGACTTCATTGTATAGATGTCTGAGGCATCCAATATATAAAGAGAGCATTCTGTTGGAAGGTATTCGTTTTCCATGTTTCTTTAATTCCTCAATTCTTTGGGCTCTTTTTAATTGTAGATAGTTCATGAAATCTTTTAATAGCTTTTTAGTTATTTGGTCTGTATCCAAGTGTTCTTTTCCAAGATAAGTGATGAAAGCATTAATAGATGTCTGGTAGTTGGCTTTTCCTTTTAATTGAGTAGTTTCCAACCACTCTTTTGAGAACTGAATGAAATCTATGGTAGTCTTTCTTTCATTTTTAACCTTGATGCACTCTATTATATCATTTAAGCTGTAATTAGCTGTTTCCAATGGGAGGGAAGCACATAATTCTTGATATTGCCTAACAATATTATTTGCTTCCTTAATAAACTTGGGATTCTTTATTTTGAATGCCTTGGTGAGGTCTTCCTTCCTTACATAGATAGAAGTAGGCAGTCTTTTGACTTCTCTCTTATAAGTCATTCTGATTTTGACATTATACGTACCATCACTCTTTTGTTTGCCTTTTAATACTTCGGCTTTGATTGTTATCATATCTATTGTTTTTTTGGGAACAACAATAGACCAACAATGATATAATTTATAGTATAATGAAAGGTTTTCCCAAAGAATTCATATAAAAGAAAAGATTGATAACCTTTTGATTATCAATCCTCTCTAAGAGCGGAAGACGGGGCTCAAACCCGCGACCCTCAGCTTGGAAGGCTAATGCTCTTCTGCGGCTGCCAAAAGCTGCGCTTTCGTCAGCAACCAACTGAGCTACTTCCTTTTATGATAGCTATCTTTAGAATCTGATTCTATTTAGAAACTATTGGTTGACGTCTTGGTTGACTTTTAAGGTCAAGTGCCAAGAATGGTTCATAATAAATAAATTAATAATCTCTTTTGCAGAATAAACCTGCATTGCAAAAATAGCAATTATAAAAT
>OLIX01003371.1_pt1 | contig 10481 bp, 9 predicted proteins | sample 1601331 | NCBI WGS metagenome assembly OLIX01 (sample SAMEA2452120, study PRJEB22498) | human gut metagenome | biome: human feces; feature: human gut; material: feces | place: Australia | collected 2012 | reverse complement strand
CCTACATCCGCCGATACAATGTCAGCTATTCCTTCGAGATGCAATGTTGTAGGGACGCATCCCAGATGCGTCCGCCGCAATCTATTAGAGTCTACCCGCAAAGTTAGCATTTATCCCGCTCTTAAAAATATCCGGAATGTTCAAAATGAGGGGCAAATCATTCACTATTCATGGCATTCAGACCATGAAACCAAAAAATTTCACGAACAGGGTCTTCAATTTTTATAAAAGAGACTTTATCTCTTTTGCGTATTTGGAATGATCTCCCAAATCGGGACGGCCCTGAGCATTTCCTTTGCGGTCAACCAGAATATAATAGGGAATTCCCACAACTCCGAAACGTTTGTGAAGTTTTTCAATCTGTTCACGCGTCAGTTTATAATGAAGCCCTTTTATTTTGGGAATCATCTTGAGATATTGGAAATGGTCGGATGATTCATCCGCAATATAAACCCATACGATATCTTCATTTGAAAGTTCTCCGTCTTTTAGAGGTTCATTCTGCTTCAACGCTCTGCGGCATGGGGCGCACCATGTGTTCCAAATGTCAACAACCACAACCTTCCCTTTATGCGGAGCCACAATCGCATCGAATATCTGTTCAACCGGAACATCGGGAACGGGCTCCGGAGTCACTGAACTGTCCAGAGCCGCAAGTTTTCTGTTCATCTCTGCATACAGTGAGTCGGCAACCTGAGCGAAGAGAGGATTGGAGAGACTTCTCATTTCGTCCACATCTTTTCTGCTGAGTACGGCATTGCCGGCTTTTTTACGAATCTCGGAAAGCATCCTGAGAGATTTGGAGAGATCTCCTTTTACGCCATAAGCATTCCAGTCGGCGACACCGATTCCTTTTTCAGTTCCATAGATAAGAAGACGTGGATCGGAAACATCAAACCATCCGGTTACTTCCCGGAAATCCTCATCTGTCAGTGTGGCGGGAATTGAATCATACGAAAATGGCTCATCCCACCTTCCGGTCGTAGTCAGATAGTGGTATCTCATCAGATTCTTATGGCCGCCTACGGCATAGAGAATCATGTCGCGAAGCGTCAGTGTCTGCACTTCTTTCTCCATCTCTGGAATATCTGCCCGGCGGATTGAATCCAAGGTTGCGAGATATCCCGTTTTCAAGGCATTCATATAGGATTTCCTGTCGAGATCATATAACTTTTTCTCTCCATTCCGGAGCCACGATGAATAATCCTTGCGCATCCCGGAATACATTCGGTCAAGATTGTTCAACGCCCCGTTGTGCATGATGTACCAATCACTTGGAATTTCATCCGGATCCCGTTGTCGCATTGCCGGAGAGCCGCTGATGGTGCCGTCGAGATAGCAATCCACGGTTTCCCCCGGAATGATGCTGAAGTTCGCATAAGGAAGATAATTGTTCCGGTCCATGATCTGAATCCGTGCCGGACCATATTGTGTGAACCTTACGGTTGCATCGCCCTTTTTGTCAAACTTCATTTTAGCGCCCTTTTCGCCATTTACAACCTCATCTATAATGAAACTCAGTTTGGATCCGAATTCCGGGCGACCGCCTAAGAAATGGACATTGACAGTCGATTCTCCAACACTTAGAGTCTGCGCAGGCAGCGGACCGTCCTTAAAATCCTTAATTATGCCCTTGGGAAGTCCTTCCGGCAAAGGGCGCGGAGAAGATGAATCACGGTTCAACAGGACGTCGGCAAGAATCCAGTCTCCCTTGGAATTACCTGCCTTGAAATCGAATTTATAGGTAGTGAGAGGAAGGGGGTCGAATATAAGTGTGAAAGATGCTTTTCCGCTTTCGGGAATATATAGTTTTTCCCCCGGAACAATATTCCGACTCGATTTGAGCGCATATTCTTTCCCATTGGTCTCGAGCACCGCATCGGAACTGAGTTTTATCGATTTTTTTGGCCGAAATGTGGCATCAAATGTGACGATCGTTGCCGTATCGCTCAGTTCTACCCGGGAAATATCGATAATGTTGGTATTGGTATAACTAATGAACGGATAGTTCACAATCCGCTTACCGGCCACCATGCAAAGACATAGGCCCATGGCTAGGGCTGTGACTACTGAGAATCTTTTCATCCTTAAAAGTTGTTAATTTATGGATCGGCGTATCGCTTCGATTTCCTGAACGGAGAGTCCGGTGACGGAAGATATCATTTGAACGTCCATGCCGGCGGCAAGCATTTTTTTAGCAACGTCGGCAACCCCTTGCGCACGACCTTCCGCGCGACCTTCCGCGCGACCTTCCGCGCGACCTTCGGCACGGCCTTCGGCAAGACCTTGCGCACGCCCTTCCTCAAGGCCCTCGGCGCGTCCTTCGTCACGGGCTGTATCCAGGACATCGTTCTGAACCCTGATAGTATCCATATGCTCATCGTAAGCCCTGCGTTCCTTTGCCGTCATCGACAGGTATTGAAGTTTCTTCTTCACTTCCTGAAGTCCCGGCGTGCGGGTGTCCTCCTTGACCTTTCCGGTCTTCAGATAGGTCATCCATTCATCGAGCGGACTTTCCGGTATCTTGTCGTAGACGTTGACGCGGACAAGATAATATTCGGGGAAGACCTCCCGCGGTAGATGCTGAACTATCACTCCCTCCTCCTTGGTGTTGACCAGAAGGTCGCTGCCGGTGTGGATTCCCTTGAAGCGCGTCACTCCATGATATACATAGTCGTCGCCCTGACCGAAGTCGCAATAGAGGATGCTTATGGAATAAACTTTCTTCACATGTTGATGTGCTCGGTGATGGCCTTGCAGGTGCCGTAAAGTATACGCTGAAGATAATAGAGCTGGCGGGTGAGCTGCACCTCAATGATTATGAGATGCCCCTTGCTGTTCTTGGCTTTGATGTCGACGCGGTTGAATTTGTCGGTGTCCGAATCCTGATTGGATTCGCTCTCAAGCAGCTCGACAATCTTCACTTCCTCGCCGAGGAGCACGGAGATGAACCCCTCGAGGATTCCGAAGTTGCTTTTGTCCCTGAGCATATGCTTCATCGCCCAGTCAAACCTTATGTATGTATTCTCCTGCTCCATAGTTTATTCTGATTTTCCTACAAATATAACACAATTGCGAATACATTGCAAATCCAGGCAAAGCATTCAGGCCATCCTCCTAAATGGAGAGTTTTAAATTCGGCAGCACGGCATCTATCATGGGCTGAGGGACCTCGCACTCACCGGCGATGAGAGGCCAGCGTGAAGACACTTCCGTGATCCGATCGATAGTTTCGGCAGCTTCTTTTATATTGTTGCGTTTTGCAAATTCCAGAAGATCTTTACGGGTTATGTCGTCAAACTTTCCATTAATCGACATCTGATGCTGTGCTGTCCATCCTCCTTTTGGATTATATGCAAATCCCATATCGTAGGCAGGCGAGAGACTCCATTTGCCTTGTCTGTCCATAAGGAAGGAGATGTTCTTGGTATGGTCGTCCTGATTGCGTATCACCACATTGAATACCATACGACGAAACATTTCCTGTGCCTGAGAGTATGGAAGCCTCAGAGCTCTCATTACGTTAAACGCCTGTTCGTAAGAATAAGACCGGGGATTGCGGTAGTCATAGTGTGCTATGCCGCAAAGCGTCTGCATGTGGATTTTCTCTCCGTTCCGACGGTCAAAACGCTTGGTAAGGAAATGGGCGCGCCCATTTTCTTCTATAAGACTGCAATCCGACATCTCTATGCCGCATTCCTTCACAAGTCTATAAAATGAGTATTCCAGACGGCCGAAATTCTGTGTTGCCCTGAATCCCGCATCGGCAGTGACGCCATCGAGTTTGATAAGGTAATAGTCAAAGCCTTCCGGCGCATCAATCTGTCCGGAACGCACTTCCCCTGTCTGTGGATTGTAGGCTATAATGGCTTTTGCCCTTTGTCCCCCGGCAGAGGTGCCGAGGCGCACTATTTCTGCTATCGCTGCCTTCTTATCTTCTTCAAGATTCGCTCCGAATTCTTCTTTTTCCGATAGTGCCTCACTTGCCACTTCGACAAGGGAGTCAAGCTCTATCCTGACATCCGAACCGTAGGGTGCATCCATGGCCGGCTCGAACTCCAATGCACCCATGCATCGTTTGCCGAGGAAACATAGCGTCTCCACTGCATTTCCGCTGCTACGTCCGGTGAGCGCAAGCCAACGGTCGAACAATGCCCGCCCGTAGGTATCCGGCAATGAATCAGCAAGCATCCCCGGAAGTCCCTTGAAGGTCTCGTGGCCTATGTCGGAAAATGAATAGACCCTACCCGGACGAACAGGCATTAAAATCGGTGATGGCTCCAACCCTTTACCGATGAAACTGTCGGCATACTCGAAGTGCGCCAGCTGGCGATTATTGTCCCATCTGAATGTACCGACAGGTTGACCATACAGATTTACTCTTGCTATATCTACCATTCCGATTCCTCCGTATTTGGTTGTTGATTGGTTTTGTTGTTACCCCTTGCGCGTTTGCGCTGCTTCTTGTTAGCCTCAACAAAAGCAAAGTATTCATTGGGACTCATATCTTCCTCCTTAATGAGAGAAGAGAACAGATCCAACTCGCCCAGAACGCGAAGCACACGCATCAGGGAATCGAAATAGCTTATGTCGCCTTTCTCGATTTTCTTTAAAGTCGTAAGAGAAACTTGCGCCTGTTCTGCGAGCGAGGCCTGCGTGAAGTTCTGGCGGAGTCTCAGGCGCCTTATTTTCTGTCCCACCCTCCGACGGATTTCCCCGTCGGGCAACATATAAATATTCTCCTCCATAGTCGTACTTGCGTCTATTATGCCACAAATATAACAATAATAGCTTTAACTACGACTATTCTTAAGGAATATTTAGCACAATATTTCCTACGTATCATTTTTATTTTTCGTCGGTGACGAGACCCTGCTTTTTCTTCTCGTATTCCTGATAGCTTGAGGCATAGTTGCCGGTGTTGCTGACATATCCCCATTCGTCGCCTTTCGAGACCGAATACCAGCCGTCGTACATTTCCGACATAGAGTCGTAGACGCAGGGCACTGTCGGCGTGCCTTGATAATCGATCACGCCCCATTTGCCGTCGCGATTCACCATGGCATAGCCTAACTTGTCGAAATTGCTCGCCTCATTGTAGATACACTTTACTACAGGATAGTTATCGGGCGTGATGAAACCATATTTACCTCCTTTCTGTACGCGTGCCAGAGCACCTTTACCGGGAATCTCAACGAAGCCGGCGGCCGACTCGTAGCAATAGCCTATAACGAGCACAAACTTTCCCTCCTTCTTTGTGAGGTTATAATACCCATAAGGACGTTTTGTCAGAAGATCGGGAACTTCCAACGGGTCGGGCGACTGAATCGGCTCCGAGTATTTCATGCGGTAAGCCGTCTGCCCGAAGGCCACCGAAACCGCTCCCAACATCAACCCTGCTATCAATATTAATTTTCTCATAACTTTATATTTATCGGTTCTAATATAATGAAATTTTTTCTCTTTTACGCACTTATCCGAATTAATCGTTAAAAAAGTCCTTTGAGATGATCCTTCGGCAACTATTCCCCAAAAGGAAATAGTTCAGGTTTGATTAAGAAAATCGCGATATGAGATTAAACATGGCAATCATATCTGTTTTTTCTCTGAAATTGTTATCTTTGTTCTGTATGTCCAAAGTCTCAAAAATTTTAGCTAAATTTGTAATCTAAAGACGCACTCGCAGACGAAGGCCAATAACATTATTAAAACCAGATTTTTCAATATATTAATTTACTTCCTATTAGACGCATAAGGTTCGATCGCCGGTTTGCCTATCTGGAAGTTTCTCTCTTGTTAGTATGGCAGAAAAGAAATCTTTTCTTAAAGGGAAAAAGCCTGTCACCTTTCTTGACCTCTTTGCCGGAGCAGGAGGTATTAGTGAGGGATTTCTTCAGGCATATACCCCCGATAAGTATTTCAAATTCGTTCTTGCAAGCGATATTAACGAGAATTGCGAATTAACCCACATTGTCCGATATAATTATCAATTCGGGCTTGACACCAAGTTTCTTACTGCTGATATAATGGCACCAGACTTTATGCAACGTCTCCATGAACAACTTGGTGATGTGGAGATCGATGTAGTAACCGGAGGCCCCAGTTGTCAGTCTTTCAGCCTGTCAGGCCGTCGCAAACGCTTCGACAAGAGAGATAATCTTTTTCTACACTACCTTGCCGTAATCCGCAAATTACGTCCAAAGTACTTTGTCATGGAGAATGTCAAGGGGCTTCTAACCAAAGACAAGGGTAAGTTCAAAGAAGCCATTCTCCGTGAAATACGTTCGATTATTGATGACCGAAACATACCATCTTTTCTTCTGTTCCTCACTCAATTTCTTGATAAAAACACATCTGCATTTGTCAGAAATTGCTTTCTTGCGAAGGTGAAAATGGAAATCGCTGATGACGAAGCAGCACGCATTGAACGAGATAACTACTTTACTGCCCTTGAGGCTCAATTTAAATCAATCACTCGCAAAATTGATTATCGCCTCAGCAAATCAAACATCAATATCGCAACTATTCGCCACGGTCTTAACCTGCTCCGTAGGATTGATGAACTGAATGCTATTTCAGCAGCCATCATAAATGAAAAGACGCAGGCTGACATTGACAATGATTTCTTTGTAAACCAATTCAACAATTTCATATCATTCATTGATGATTCGACCATAATAAATACTGTCCTTTCCGCGATTGACTCCTTTGATGATTTCGATAAATCATCAAAGGAAGTTGAAGAATTCAGGGCAATGATAACGTTATATTCATTTACGCTTGACGAGACATTCTCCTTAGCACGTAATTTATCAAAAAAGGAAGAAGAAACAGAGGAACTTGACAAGCAACTTGAAGACATTAGACTTTATCGCGTAGCCAAACCGATAGTTGCTCTTTCTGCTGATTACGGAGTGCCGCAGAACCGCGAGCGTGTTCTGTTTATTGGATGTCGCAAGGATCAAGAGCTTATCGACGACATACCGCCCACAATAACTGAGGAGGAAAAGGTAACAGTCTACGAAGCTATTCACGATCTCGATTTCTTGGGAAATGGGTCTATTGCTGACACTTATGGGACACAACGTATCATTCCGGAATATGAACCGCTTATTCGTAAACGCGAAGTTCAAGGCCGTATCTCAGACACTCAAGAAACGCATACATTTTCCGAGTGGTCCAAAATAGGACGGTTCGGCCATAGATTTGACTTTAGCTGCGAACCGTTCTATGTACGTTCCCTTGAAGATTTGAACAATAATCTTTTCTGCGAAGCTCCGGTGCTATACAATCATCAGACAAGCTCACAAAGCGATGATGTGAAGGAAAGACTTTCTATTATCGCCAAACATGGAGTATATGATGAAGATTGCAAAGCAGAACTTACGCAATTAGGATTGGAATCGAACAAGCGAAATTATACAGTTCTTAATCCCAAAGGTCAGAGCCCGACGGTAGTGACAATGCCCGACGATTTCATACATTATGCAGCTCATAGGGCAATGACAGTTCGCGAAATGGCACGTCTCCAATCCTTTGATGACTCTTTTGTTTTTCAAGGAAAGCGTCAGACAGGTGGAAACAAGAGAAAGTCGGAAATTCCGCAATATACACTTGTCGGCAATGCAGTGCCACCACTGATGGCAAGGGCTATCGCCAATACAATTCTGGAACACATAAAATAGCCGACCATGATACACATGCGACCATATAATGCTTTCGAGGCAAAAAACGTAAAATTTTTAGTTGACAAGCAGGTGGATTTTACAACAATCCAAATAACTGAAACCGGCCTAAAGAAAAGCATATTGGACGCCACAGCTCCTGTGCGTGCTTATTTTAAGGAAAAAAATGTGCATGATTACGAAACTCAATTTCAAGGTCCGGAACATAAGCTCATTATCGACACTTATATTTTAACTGAAGACGCTAAGTATCTTACAAAAACCTCTCTTTATCGACCTGTTACTAAAAAAGGAGACCCTCGTCTTTGGGTCAATAAAGTTAGGGATGTGGAGTTTCTTCATGCAAATGATATTTTCGCAATTATTGCACACCGCGGCATACTTTTCGTTGTCAACCTAACTACAGTGAACATTGAAAGCATATGCTCATCGCCAATAGAAACTCCACTGAAAGATTTAATTTATGAGGTGTCACGCGAAAAGAATTCTGTCAGTGATGAACTTCTTGGCCTTATTAAGGACAAAATGACAGACTGGATGCCCGCCGAAATATTGGCCGATACCGGCATCGGACGAACAGTTGAATCGATCCTTGGCATCGACATGAATCCATCAAAGAATCCTGACTACAAGGGTATTGAACTAAAGAGTCATCGCGAAGCCTCTAAAGTTCGCAACACATTGTTCACTCAGTCTCCCGATTGGGCAATTAGTCGTTTAAAAAGTGGACGTGCCATTGTAGAGGAATATGGATATATACCGGCTGGCTATACCCATAAGTCATTACATGTTACGCTCGCCGCTAATCGTCCGAATCCACAGGGTCTCGGCCTATTGGTGCAACCACAATCGGGTTTACTCGAAGCAGACGAATTCGCCCAAATTGCATTGGAAGACGGTTCGTTCAGGAAAGTTAAAGATGTTGCGGCTTGGCAGTTAATAAATCTTCATGAACGATTGTTCACAAAACATCATGAAACGTTTTGGATTGATGCAGAAACTAAAAAGGAAGCTGGTCGCGAATATTTCAGAGTGACTGAAATATTGCATACAAAAAATCCTATCTCATCTCAATTTGACATCCTGCTCGATCAGGGACAAATTACTGTTGATTTTTTGCTTTGTCGAGATTCAGGAGGCGATACGTACAGCTTCAAAATTAAGAGCAAAGCCCGTCCGCTCCTGTTCCCCCAGAACGAAACATACAATCTCCGAGCTAATTAAAGACTAATTCTTAATAACTCTTTCCTTATTTTATACTCTTTTATATTCTATTTATAAATTTGTAAGTAGTCTTACAACCTTTTTGCATTTATATGTCTGATAAAAGAAATAATGTTATAGTTTTTGGCAATGGCTTTGACATTACCCATAAATTGACCAGAGGAAAAGAGAACCGGGTAATATAGCCGCAATCGATTTATTACCTGACACATATCTCACCTCACCCAATTATTATCAGAGATTATTATCAGAGTATGAAGGGTAGAGAAAGACTAATAATGCAACTATTCGATAAATTCGAAGAGTTCATTAGAGGAATGCTGATACGAAAAAAGATTGTTTACCGAGGTTCAAGCGGAAAGGGAACTCTATCCGTCGATAGTCAGGCGGATGGTTAGGGCGGTGATGTTGTCGCGGCCGCCGGAGGCTTTGGCGAGGGCGAGGAGGCGGTGAGCGTCGGCGTAATTGGCCTCGATCGCATCGTCGGAGATGAAGTCACAAAGGCCGTCGGAGCAGAGGAGATAGGTGTCGCCCGCAATCGGTTTGAGCTCGGTGATGTCGGAGATGAATTCGCGGGGGTCGTTGCCCATGAAATTATATATCAGATTCGATGGTACTTCGGGATTGCAGGTACGCTCGCGCTCGGAGTGGTCGACGGATATCTGCTTCAATACCCCGCCGCGGATGCGGTAGCAACGGCTGTCGCCTACATTTATCAAATATATTTTATCAGACGTGAAGAGCACCGCGACAAATGTAGAGCCCATCTCAGCGAGATCCTCGCGCAAACTTGCGGTGTCGAGAACAAGCCTGTTGGCACTGACGGCCCATTCTTTCAGTTCAGACAGGGTTTCAATTCGTGGATGTGTCTTTACAAACGCGCCGAAAGAGCGGCATACGATTTCGGATGCCACCTCTCCCCCGCTGTATCCTCCCATGCCGTCGGCCACGGCAAAGGCCACGCAATCCTCCGCTACCTCGATCTCGCCGTTGCAGGATCCATCGCGCAACAGTTTTCCTGCGACATAGGCCATATCTTCATTGTTTTCCCGGACATTTCCTATATCGCACACGGCCTGATATTTCAACAACATCTGACTCATTGCTCCACGACATCGAAGATATACGTGCCGATATCCACCACATCGCCCGGAGAGAATCTCACCGGATTGTCCGGCTCGAGCTCCACATCATTCACGAGCGTGCCGTTGGTACTTCCGAAATCCACGATATACCAGTCGCGGCCACGCTTCATAAATTTTCCGTGACGGCGTGAAATCAGCGAGCAATCCTCCAACAGTTCCGAATAATCGGTGTCCTTCTGCCGGCCGATCACAGCCTCATCCTCGGGCACAATAACTATGTCCCCTTTGCGGGCTTTCAGCACTGTCCTCTTGCGGCGACCTCCAATCGTCTTATCGACCGAAGCCGGTCCACCTATTGTCTTATCGGTCACTGTCGGCTCTTCGATGTAATCCGGCTTGCTGCCTGTATCCGTTTTTTCACCCATTGCGCTTCCCGCCTTCCGCGACACCATCGGCTTACCGCAGTCGGCACAGAAGTTATCTACAC
>OLIX01003368.1_pt1 | contig 10496 bp, 9 predicted proteins | sample 1601331 | NCBI WGS metagenome assembly OLIX01 (sample SAMEA2452120, study PRJEB22498) | human gut metagenome | biome: human feces; feature: human gut; material: feces | place: Australia | collected 2012 | reverse complement strand
GACCCGTCTCCGGCCACCACCTTCGGTCACTTGGATGCTACGGTTGTGTTGTCTCGTGATATTGCTGCTTTGGGTATTTACCCCGCAGTGGATCCGCTTGACTCCACAAGCCGTCAGGTTGATCCGTTGATCATCGGTGAGGAACACTACACGATTTGCCGCCGCGTTCAAGAAACCTTGCAACGTTACAAGGAATTACGTGACATTATCGCCATTTTAGGTATGGATGAATTGGCTCCGGAAGATAAGCTTACAGTTATGCGTGCTCGTAAGATTCAACGCTTCCTGTCCCAACCGTTCCATGTGGCTGAAGTGTTTACGGGCGCTCCCGGCAAGTACGTTCCGCTTAAGGAAACGATCCGCGGTTTCCGTATGATCGTTGACGGCGAATGTGATGCTTTGCCTGAACAAGCCTTCTACATGGTTGGTACAATCGACGAAGCCTTTGAAAAGGCTAAGACGATGCACTAATCGGGTTTGGTAAATCAGGCAGCTTTGCCTGATTACCAAATCACGACTACGGAGCAACTTATGTCTACGATTAAAGTTGACGTCGTTAGCGCCGAAGAGCAGATTTTCTCCGGTGACGCCGAATTTGTTGCCCTGCCGGGTGAGTCTGGCGAATTGGGTATTCTGCCGCAACACGCGCCGCTGATTTCGTTGATTAAACCGGGTTTCGTTCGAATTACGATGCCAGGTTCCAAAGAAGTTAAGCAAGTGTTTGTTGCCGGTGGCGTGATTGAAGTGCAGCCGCAGCATGTTACGGTTTTGGCCGATACCGCTATCCGTTCTGAAGAGATGGATCGTGCCAAGACAGAAAAGGCGATTGCTGCTGCTCGCGAAGCACGCAGCAAGGCTACGAGCGAGGCCGATTTGGCCAAACTCGATGCGCAATTGGCTTTCTTGGCTGCTCAGATGGCCGCTATCGAAAAGCTCAAACGCCATCACTAAGCGCGATACGACGAAGAAGGACAGATGTTTTTCTAGCATCTGTCCTTTTTTGTTTTGTGTCATAACCTATTGGAAACATTAGGGGTAGGATAAGTACTATGGTGGGTGTCTTTCAAGATGCTCTATTGACCGATTGATTTTGTGTGAGGAAGTATGAAGGTTCTCGTTTGTACAGATGGCTCTAAGTTGAGCGAAAAGGCTATAGAGGCAGCGATTGGCGTGGCATTACCTCTGGAGGCTGAGTTAATCGGCATGACAGCCGTAAAGGGAGAGGAGCCCAAAGACGGATTGGCTGGCGAAAGCGCAGATATCCAAAAGCGTTTAAGCGACATCTATGAGGCAGCTAAAACTGCAGGTTTGCCTTGTCGTGTTATGGCTGTCCACGGTGAAGCTCCTTGGCAATGCATTATTAAGCTAGCGAAAGATGAGGATGTTGATTACGTGGTTATGGCTAGCCGTGGTATGGGTAGTATAGGTAGCCTCTTTATTGGCAGTGAGACTCAAAAGACGCTTGCTCAGATTGACCGTCCCGTGTTAGTTGTGCGCTAATAGAATATTGTTCTGATCGTTGCACTTAACCCAGAGTTAAGCCCTGGCCACTATAGTGTGGCCAGGATTTTCTTTAGACAATCTGTTTGAGAAATACCTTTTATCAAAAATCGTTTTTGTCTTGATGTCTCTCCAGAGACAAGAGACACAGATGATTTGGGCACTGACAGTGTTTTGGCTAAAAAAATGATAAGCGCTGCGTTGGCTTTGCCGTCAACTGGGGGTGTGGAAATGGCAATTTTTAAGCGACTGCCATATTCACCGACAACAGCCGATCTTTTTGCGCCGGGCTGTGCATGAATATTGATTAATACGCCTTGCGCTTGACCGATTAACCACGAAGGTGAAGCCATATTGGAATCCATAACCATGAGACCGAACAATGATACTTTTTTAAGGGCACTTTTACGACAAGAATGTGATTTTACGCCCGTATGGTTAATGAGACAGGCCGGACGGTATTTGGCTGAATATAACGAGACGCGCTCTAAAGCGGGCAGTTTTCTCAAGTTGGCTCAATCGCCCGAATTAGCCTGTGAAGTAACACTGCAGCCAGTTGAACGCTTTAAGCTTGATGCGGCGATTTTATTTTCAGATATTTTGACTGTTCCGGATGCCATGGGATTGGAATTGTCGTTTCAGAGCGGTCAGGGGCCAAAATTTGCAAAACCTGTCCGTACAGAGGACGACGTCGCTTCTCTAAGAGTTCCTGACATAGATTCAAAGCTTCGTTATGTTACGGATGCTGTGAGCGAAATTCGACATGCTTTAAAGAATTCTGTGCCTTTGATTGGTTTTTCTGGTAGTCCGTTTACCCTCGCTTGCTATATGGTTGAAGGCGGGTCAAGTAAAGACTATCGAACGATCAAGACGATGATGTACACACGACCGGATTTGTTGCACCGCATTCTGTCCATCAATGCGCAAAGTGTTACCGAGTACTTAAATGCCCAAATTCAAGCTGGTGCACAGGCTATACAAATCTTTGATACTTGGGGTGGAACCTTATCTGAACCTGCTTTTAAAGAGTTTTCTCTGGCTTACATGCAGAAAATTATTGGAGGGTTGCTCCGAAATTATGACGGTGAACGTATCCCAGTGATTGTCTTCACAAAGGGTGGCGGTCAATGGCTTGAGTTAATAGCTTCTTGTAGAACCGATGCTGTCGGTTTGGATTGGACTAGCAGTTTGGCAAAAGCACGAAAGCAAACTCAAGATCGTGTTGCGCTGCAGGGTAATCTTGATCCGATGGTTCTTTTTGGCTCTGAGAATTTAATTCGTCAAGAAGCCCGTAGGGTGATTGAGGATTTTGGGCTCGTTGGCAATGGCGGCCACGTATTTAATCTTGGCCATGGGATTAATCAATTCACTCCGCCAGAATCAGTCAGTATTTTAGTCGATGAAGTACATCGATACAGTGCTGCGTTTCATCGGTAATTAAATTGTCCCCAAAGTTATCCACAATAATAGTGGATAAAGAAAAACCTTTGAAAATTATATGGTTACAGAAATGTGACAATTTTAACCTATTGATTTTAAAAGGGAAATAATAAAACCCTCTGATTTCAGTGCTTTATCCTGTAATCAGAGGGTTTTGCTTAAAAAGTAGACAACTGATGAATTATCCACAAAGTTATCCACATTAATGCACAAAAAATTTCTAATTATTTGAAAATAATAGAATTTCAGGGGCTTAAGTTTTGCACAGGATCAAATCAAGAGATTTAATTGAAAATGTAATCGTTTTTTCAATCAGGGCATTAGCTCCTATACAATGAGCATCGAATTTTTCAGAGACTTTGAATGTCAGTAACAACTCCTTTTGTCAGTGTAGTGTTGGACGTTCCTTCGCTTCCGGCTTTAACCTACCGAGTACCCGAAGGTATGGTTGCCCGGATTGGAGATCGTTGCCTTGTGCCTCTAGGTCGACGCCAAGAGGTAGGCATTGTTGTTGCCTTGCATAATCAGACTGATATTGCAGAAAATAAACAAAAATCGTTGATTCATCTTTTCAGCGAAACTGCTCCTTTGAGTGATATATGGTTAAAGCTCACTAAATTTGCTTCGGATTATTATCAACACGGTTGGGGTGAAGTAGCGATTGCTTCTTTGCCCACTTTTTTCCGAAGTAAACCAGGTCCGAGATACCAGCAATCTTTAGATCGGTTGAGAAAACCCTATAAAGTAAAAGAAACAGAACAAAAGAATGTCTGGCTTAAGCTCAATGATGAGCAACGAAGAGCTGTTGAGGGGCTCGACAAAGCGAAAGGCTTTTCTCCTTTTGTTCTTCACGGTGTAACAGGTAGCGGCAAAACTGAGGTGTATCTAAAAATGATGGATAATCTTTTTATTCGTCAGCCTCAGGCACAAGTGCTTTTCCTAGTACCAGAGATCAATCTGACTCCTCAGCTTGAAGAAAGGATTAGAAGCCACTTTCCGGATAGGACTGTTGCATCATTGCATTCTGGGTTGGCAAACGGAGAGCGTGCTAGAGCCTGGTTGGCCGGACATGAAAAGCGTATCCAGATTTTAATCGGCACACGAATGGCGATATTTGCTGACTTACCGAACCTTGCGATGATTGTGGTTGATGAGGAGCATGACCTATCATATAAGGCGGGAGATGGTATTCGGTATTCAGCTAGAGATCTGGCTGTAAAGTTGGCTCAGCTTCAACAAATTCCCGTTGTTCTGGGATCAGCTACGCCTTCGTTGGAAACTTGGAGCCAGGTGAAAAGAGGATACTATAGCTTACTTACTTTAACTAAAAGAGCGGTGCCAGGAGCGGTCCTCCCTAGTCTGACAGTGGTTAACCCAAAAGATAAAAAGTTGGTCAAAGGACTGGCTCCGGAAGTAATAGATGCCATCAGTGAGACCCTGGAGAAAAAAGAGCAGGTGATTATTTTCCTCAATCGCCGAGGATATGCTCCTGTTTTAACCTGTCCGAGTTGCGGCTGGCTTTCAAAATGTCCTCATTGTTCAACTTATGCTGTTTATCATAAGTTTCACGGGAAACTGATATGCCATCATTGCGGTTGGTCAACGCCGGTTTATAAGAGATGCCCGGACTGCGGTAATGTAGATTTAATTCCGTTGGGGGCCGGTACTCAACGCATTGAGGAAACACTGGGACAATTGTGGCCTCAGGCAAGAATATTGCGTATTGATCGTGATACAACACAGCGCAAAAATGCCGCTAAAGAAGCTTTCGAGGCGGTTCACAGCGGTGAAGTCGATATATTGGTCGGCACACAGATGGTGGCAAAAGGGCATGATTTTCAAAATGTTTCGCTCGTTGTTGTTCTCAATATTGACGCTCAGCTCGTGAGCGCCAATCCCAGAAGTGAGGAAAGAGCCTTTGCTAATTTAATGCAGGTTGCGGGCCGTGCCGGACGGTTCGGACTGCCGGCAAGGATGATTGTTCAGAGTCGGTTCGGTGACAGAGAAATTTTTGCCGCATTGGCTGAGCAAAATTACAATCGTTTTGCTGACTACCTGCTGCAGGTCAGACAGGCAGAAAACAGTGTGCCCTTTGTTTGTCAGGCACTTTTAATGGCCGATGATGCCAATATCAATAAGGCGCTGGAGTTTTTGATTTCAGCGATGCAAATCGGTCTGCAGATACTTGAGTCAGAGAATAATCATTCGGTTGTGATCTATGACCCCATTCCGATGGCTCTCATGAAAGTGGCCGATAAGGAACGTGCTCAATTGCTTGTTGAAGCAGCTTCCCGTCAAGTCATGGGACGGTTTTTGCGTCAGTGGTATCAAAAGCTTTGTTTGCTGCCCGGTTCTGTGCACTGGACGATGGATGTCGATCCGATGGATGTTTAATATTACCGAGAAAGCGTGAATGAGTTACGAGGCTAACTATTGGTTTTGAAACACTTCTTAACCCAAAAGACGATAGTTTTTTAAAAAGTTCTTTATAATCATCAGTCCCTGCCTCCGTGGTGAAGTGGATATCATGCGACCCTCCGAAGGTCGCGTCACAGGTTCGATTCCTGTCGGAGGTACCATCCAATCAATTCGGCACAAAGACCATGTTGGTCCCTATAGATATCGCATATCATCGTCAGTCCAGACAGCTTGAACTCATCTACGAAAACGCAAAGAGCTTTTTGTTGTCGGTGGAATTTTTGCGGGTATTGAGCCCATCGGCCGAGGTTCGCGGTCATACGCCTGATCAAGCTCAGTTACCGGTTGGAAAGCGTGATGTTTCTATTGTGGGAATTGAACCCGTTGGTCTTTATGCATTAAAAATAATTTTTTCGGATGGTCATGACTCGGGATTGTACGATTGGGACTATCTGTATCAGTTGGCTACCGACAAAGACAGGCTCTGGCAGCAATATCTGAAACAACTGCAGGAGCTTGGAGCCAGCCGCGATCCGAATGATCCGCAAAATGAATCTTTTAAACCGCTAAAACAAAAAACTTGCCACCATTAATATGCAGCAGGATAACCATAAACATGAAACCGATTTCGGTTTCAAGCGAGTTGCTGAAGAAGATAAGGCCAGACAGGTCAGGGAAGTGTTTGACTCTGTTGCGCCCAAATATGATTTGATGAATGATGTACTTTCATTCGGCATGCATCGTCTTTGGAAAAAATATGCCATTTATAAGGCTGATGTCGCCCGAGGAATGAAAGTGTTGGATTTGGCTGCCGGAACGGCAGACCTGTCCCTTCAGTTCGCACAAAAAGTGGGGCGTGACGGAGAGGTTTGGCCCACAGATATCAACCGCTCAATGCTTACAATTGGTGCCCGTCGTATGCGAGAGGCCGGCTTTAATATGCCCGTTGTGCAGTGTGACTGTGAAAAACTCCCCTTTGCTGACGACACCTTTCACGTGGTGATGGTGAGTTTCGGGCTGCGAAATATGACTCACAAGGATAAGGCACTGAGCGAAATGTGCCGAGTTTGCCGTCCGGGCGGTAAAGTGATGGTCCTGGAGTTTTCAAAAGTCAACAGACTCCTGGCACCCTTTTATGATTTTTATTCATTTCATTTAATGCCTTGGCTCGGAGGAAAAATTTCCGGTGATAGTGAAAGCTACCGCTATTTACCGGAGTCTATTCGTATGCATCCGAGCCAGCCGGTATTGGCAGAAATGATGCGTACCGCAGGGCTTGCTGATGTTCATTGGCATAATTTGACCTTTGGGGTCTGTGCTTTACACATCGGTCAAAAACCTTTGAAATAATTAACAAAGATTTTCCCCTCTTAATCCGAAGAGGTTATCAATTCGGGAACTTTGGAGTTTATCCTATGAAAAAATGGATTGCGATTTTGGCAATTGGTTTGACAATGATGTCTTTGTCGGTATCGGCTGATGCGGCAAGACGTTTCGGCGGCGGCATGAGTTTCGGCCGTTCTGCTCCGACTCTGCAGCATAAGGCTACACCGGCTCCGGCCACAGGTTTACATCAGCAAAAGGCCAATCCCTCTCAGCAGCCTCGTACCCCTCAGGCGGCTCCCAGCCCCATGCGCGGTATGTTGATGGGTTTGGCCGCTGCTTTGGGCATTACGGCTTTAGCTCATGCTTTGGGTTTGGGTGAAGGTTTTGCTCAGTTCCTGATGGTTGCTTTGATGGCATTGGCAGCCTTCTATATTGTGCGTTTGCTTTTAGGATTGTTCCTCGTGAAACGTCGTCCTGCCGGGATGCCCGGCGGTCAAAATTCTGATGACCGTCAGGACACTATGCGGACAAGCTACGACTATGCTCAGCCCCAACAGACTCAAACCACACAAACGGCTTTCAGCTCTGCTTCTCCGATGGCAGGCAGTGTTTTGGATGAACTGAATAATCCGAGCTCGGCCAAAAAGGTTGATTTACCGGCCGATTTCGATGTGGAAGGCTTTTTGAAGGTTGCAGAAGATAATTTTGCTTTGATGCAAAAGGCTTGGGATACGGGTAATGTCACTTCTATTTCGGATTTCACCAGTGATGAAGTTTTCCGTACCGTTACACATCAGCTGCGCGAGCGCGGCGCTCAAAACTACGAAACGGAAATTGTGACTTTGAAATCCGATTTCAGAGGCATCGTTCGTGAAGGCGATGAGTATTTGGCGGGCGTTCATTTCGACGGTACGCTCAATGTCAGCGGAGAAGCCGAACGGGTTGATGAAACCTGGATTTTGGTTAAACCTGTCAATGGCAATTCCGGCTGGCTTTTAGCCGGTATCCATCAGGACTCACCCCAATAAATTGAATTCGCCGCAAAACAAGGGTCGCGTTAAAAGTGCGGCCCTTTTTGTTTCAGGCCATTTCTGTCTCTAAGTCAGCTGAATGAATCGGGTAGAATACGATCAACTGACGTATATCCACAGTTAAGTCGTCTTATGAATATTGTTATCCTTGCCGCCGGCATGGGTAAGCGGATGCGCTCGCGCTTACCTAAGGTTCTCCAACCGATTGCCGATAAACCCATGCTTGAGCACGTCATTGAAAAAGCCCGACTTTTAGGATCCGATCATCGATTAATCGTTGTGATCGGTCATGGTGCCGAAGCGGTGAAGTCCTATTTTGAAGAAGATAAGACAATTACCTTTGCTCTGCAGGCTGAGCAATTGGGAACAGGCCATGCCTTACTTCAGGCCCTGCCTTACTGCGATCAGAATCAACCCACCTTGGTGCTTTTAGGCGATGTGCCGCTGATTCGCCCGCAAACCCTCAAGAATTTAATTCAGGCGGCCGGCAATGATGTAGGTCTTTTGACCGTTTGCCTGGATGATCCTAACGGCTACGGCCGTATTGTGCGCGAGAACGGAAAGGTCTGCGCTATTGTAGAAGAAAAGGATGCAACGCAAGCACAGCGCGAGATCAGGGAAGTCAATACTGGCATTATGGTTTTACCGACTCGTTATTTGGACTCTTGGCTCAACGAGCTGGGTAATCAGAATGCTCAGGGTGAATACTATCTCACGGACGTAATTGCGCGGGCAGTGTCTGAAGGTATTGCCGTGAATTCAGCTTTGGCTGAAAGTGAAACAGAAGTGCAGGGCGTCAACAATAAAGTTCAGCTGGCAGCGCTCGAGCGGGCTTATCAGACAGAGAAAGCTTTGCAGCTGATGAATGACGGAGTGACCGTTATTGATCCGGCAAGAATTGATATTCGGGGTGAGCTCATTTGCGGCAAAGATGTCACGATTGATGTCGGATGTATTTTCAGCGGCAAAGTCATCTTAGGTGACGGCGTGAGAGTCGGTGCTTATTGCGTACTCAAGGATGTTGAAATTGGCAATGAGACTGAAGTTTTGCCGTTCTGCCACTTCGATGGAGCTCGTGTGGGTGAAAATGCCCGTTTAGGTCCGTACAGCCGTTTGCGTCCCGGCACGACCTTGGCAGATCAAACCCATATCGGTAATTTCGTTGAAATTAAAAAATCTGTTATCGGTTTAGGCAGTAAAGTCAATCACCTCTCTTACATCGGCGATACGGATATGGGAGCTCGGGTTAACATCGGTGCGGGAACCATAACCTGTAATTACGACGGTGTGAATAAGTTCAGAACCACCATTATGGATGATGCTTTTATCGGTTCAGATACCCAGCTTGTTGCTCCGGTCACTGTAGGTCAGGGGGCCACTCTTGGTGCAGGCACGACGCTTACAAAAAATGCTCCTGACGGTGAATTAACTTTAGCCAGAGCACGCCAGGTGACGATTAAAGGTTGGAAACGTCCAACAAAAAAGTAATAGAGGAAAGAAGCTATGTGCGGTATTGTTGCAGCTACATCTAAACATCGAAATATTGTTCCGCTCTTAGTTCAGGGCTTAAAGCGTTTGGAATATCGTGGCTATGATAGTTGCGGTGTTGCTGTTTGGGATCAGGGTTTAAAGCGTGTCAGAAGCGTTTCCCGGGTTTCGGAATTGTCTGATCAGATTGAAAAAGACGGCTTGAAGGGTTTTATGGGTATTGCCCATACCCGCTGGGCTACACACGGAGAGCCTGTCGTTTGTAACGCTCACCCACACTTTGCCGGTGATCAAATCGCTTTGATTCATAATGGCATCATTGAAAATTATGAAGAAATCCGTGATGAATTAAAGGTAAAGGGTGTTCAATTTGCCAGTCAAACTGACTCTGAAGTGTTGGCTTACTTAGTGCGTGATTGCTACCAAGGCGATTTGCTCAAAGCGGTTGAGGATGCACTCAATCGAGTACGAGGTGCTTACGCTATTGCTGTTTTTTGTAAGGAGGATCCGCATCGTATAGTGGTGGCTCGCCAAGGCTCACCTTTGGTTTTAGGTATTGGTGACGAGGAAATGTTTGCTGCCTCTGATACGATGGCTTTGGCAGGAGAGACCAATCGCTTCATTTACTTAGAAGATGGAGATGTTGCTGATTTAAGGCAAGACTCTTATGCCATTTATTCACATCAAGGTCAAAGATTTTTGCCGGTTGAGCGTGAGGTTCGTCAGGTAGAGGCCTTCAGTAATGCTGTGGAACTTGGACCTTATCGTCATTACATGCAAAAGGAAATTTTTGAGCAACCTCGAGCTATTGCCGATACGCTAGAAGCGGTAGGAGAGGTTAAGGCTTCACTTTTCGGTGAACAAGCACAGGAAGTGTTTGAAAATGTTGAGCGCGTGCTCATGATTGCCTGCGGGACAAGTTACTATGCAGCGCTGACTTCTAAGTATTGGTTAGAGGCTATTGCTGGAATACCGTGTGATGTTGAGATTGCTAGCGAATACCGATATCGTAAAAGTGTTCCCAATCCAAAGACATTGGTTGTGACTATCTCCCAGTCAGGAGAGACGGCTGATACCTTAGCTGCACTCAAGCATGCTCGTGAGCTGGGTATGACGAAAACACTGACGATTTGCAATGTTGCCACGAGTGCCATGGTTCGCGAAAGCCTGCTGCGTTTTATTACTCGGGCCGGTGTGGAAATCGGCGTGGCCTCCACAAAGGCTTTTACCACGCAGCTCACGGCGCTTTTCCTTTTGACGCTCAGTTTGGCAAAGGTGAAGGGGCGCCTGGAT
>OLIX01003354.1_pt1 | contig 10533 bp, 12 predicted proteins | sample 1601331 | NCBI WGS metagenome assembly OLIX01 (sample SAMEA2452120, study PRJEB22498) | human gut metagenome | biome: human feces; feature: human gut; material: feces | place: Australia | collected 2012 | reverse complement strand
CAACAGTGGCAACCGCAACAGTGGCGATAACAACAGTGGCTATGGCAACAGTGGCGATAACAACAGTGGCAACCGCAACAGTGGCGATAACAACAGTGGCTATGGCAACAGTGGCGATAACAACAGTGGCAACCGCAACAGTGGCGATTGGAACTATTCTTCATACAACTCCGGATGCTTCAACACTGAAGGACACAAAATCATGTTATTTGATAAACCATCTGATTGGACTTATGAAGATTGGTTGGCATCAGATGCATGTTGGTTGCTTAGAAGAATCCCACAAGATGCAGTTGAATGGGTTTATGCGTGTGATATGTCTGATCAGGAGAAGGCTGACCATCCTGAGTGTATCACAATTGGTGGATATCTGAGAAAGATAAGCCAGGAAGATAGACAGCAAATGGCTCAGGATTTTTGGAACAGACTTTCAAAGCGTAATCAGCAGATTATCAAGGATATTCCAAATTTTGATGCTGAGAAGTTCCGTTTATGCACGGGTATTGATGTTGATGCAGGTGGTGGGGATAATGGCTGAAATGCAGCTGATGCCCCATCAAGTCAAGGTATTAGATGATACTGAGGATTTTAACCAAGTGGCTTACTACTTAGATATGGGGCTTGGAAAGACTTTTGTAGGTAGTGAGAAGCTTTGGGAGCTTAATAATCTGGTTAATATTGTTATTTGCCAGAAATCAAAAATAATCGACTGGGTGGAGCATTTTAGAACCTATTATCCGCAAGCCAAAACTTGCGATTTAACCAAAAAGTCAGAATCAATTACTTTCAATAATCTGATTGATTCTGGAAGTCTAACCACAAACGATATGCTGATTGGCATCATCAATTATGATTTAATTTTCAGGCGCAGCATCTACTTGAAATACTCCAATATCACATTGATGTTGGATGAATCCAGTTTAATAAGCAATGAGACAACAGCCAGGGCGAAATATATTTTAAAAATGCATCCTGAATCAGTGATCTTGCTATCAGGTACACCAACAGCTGGAAAGTATGAAAAGCTGTGGTCACAGTGCAAGTTGCTTGGATGGGGTATATCTAAAGCAGCGTTTTGGGAGTCGTATGTTGACAGTGAGTGGGTAGATGATGGAGCTTTTCGCAGACAAGTAATCTTAGGGTACAAAAACGTAGATCACTTAAAAAAGAAGCTCAGAGAGTATGGAGCCGTTTTTATGAAAACCGAAGAGGTTATTCAGTTGCCTGATAAGATTGAGCAAAAAGTTTTTGTACCAATAACCAAAGAGTACAAGCGGTTTATGGCTAACTCTTACATAGTGTTGGATACCCAAAATCTGAAAGAATTTAAAGATGATTCAGATTTTTATGGCAAAGACGTTACACCTAGAGTGGAAATGGTTGGAGACAACCAGTTGACTAAAATCCTATATGCAAGGCAGCTGTGTGGGCAGTATCACAAAGGTAAAATGGAAGCTTTTAAAGATCTGATTGAATCCAGTGAGGAGCGATGGATAGTTTTTTACAACTTCAATGAAGAACTGGTCCGGTTGAAGAAAATTGTAGAAGATATGAAGCGTCCGGTGTCAGAAGTAAATGGACATAAAAAGGATTTACAAGCTTATAACCAGGAAAGCAACAGCGTTACCTTTATCCAGTATCAGGCTGGTGCCATGGGTGGAAATTACCAAAAGTCTTGCCGGATCTGCTACTATACACTACCACTTGGAAAAGGTTCTTGTGATATGTGGGAGCAATCCAAAAAGCGTGTCCATCGTATAGGGCAAACGCGAACATGTTTCTACTACTATCTACTTGTAAAGGGTAGCTTTGAGGAGCGAAATCTGAGACAGCTGAAGCTGGGTAAGGACCTTACAGATGATCTTTTTGAAAGGGGGTGAGAAGTATGGCAGAGGAAAAGAATTTTGAAAAACGTGTAAAGAAGTACCTGGAAGAAAAGGGTTGTTGGCTCATCAAGTACTGGGGTGGTGCAGCGTACACAAAAGCCGGAGTTCCGGATCTTCTGGTGTGCTGCAATGGCAAATTTCTTGGAATTGAATTGAAAGCTACTAACGGTAGACCTTCACAATTGCAGCTGTACCATTTGCGAAAGATCAAGGCAGCTGGTGGATTTGGATGCTTACTATATCCGCGACATTTTGAACAGTTCAAGCGGTTCATTGAACTGGTTCAATCTAATCAAGTTATTAACCAGAGTGATTACACATTCTTGTATGAATGGGATTTTGCGAATGTTCGCAAATAGAAGGGAGAAATAAATGGAAGATAATAACATGAATTGCATTAAGCAGGAACAGATTGATGAACACAAGAAAGAGATCATTGATCTGCTGAGAAGTACTAAGAGAGAAGGTATTGATACCGTAATCGAAGAGCTTGAAGAAGATGGATTCTTTACAGCCCCGGCATCCAGCGCACATCACAGCAACTATCCGGGGGGGATTGGCACAGCATTCACTGAACGTGTTTCAGATGGCTGAAAGAATCGGTGTTGCCCTTCTTGGTGGTGCAGGATACAACGAAATCCAAAATTCAGTAATCATCACAACACTGCTGCATGATACTGGTAAGGTTGGAGACTTTGAGAAAGAATTTTATGTGCCAAACATGGTGCAGGACGGTAGACCTACAAAAGCTAATCCGGTGCAGAAGTACAAGCAGAGCGATAAAAAGCCATGGAAGCGCAATCCAGAGCTTACAAACGTACCGCACGGCATTAGATCAGCAGTGATCATTGAACGATATTTTGAGCTTACCGAAGATGAAGAATATGCCATTATGTATCACGATGGACTGTATGAACCGTCTAATGTAGCAGTAATCAAAGGGCACGAAACCCCATTGTACATGATTTTGCACTGGGCAGATTTCTGGGCATCACATGTAATTGAAGATACTGGCAGCAACGAAGATGACGAATAAAGAAAGAGAGGATTAAAAAATTATGGCAGAGAAAGTATTGATTATGGGTGAGAGTGGAACTGGCAAGTCTACTTCTCTTAGAAATTGTGATCCGGCAACAACAGCAGTTGTTAACCCAGTTGGTAAACCCCTTCCGTTTAAGGGTTCCAGTAAGTTCACCATGCTGAATGGTGAAACAGAAGCGCGTAAGATCTGTAAGTGGATGAAAGAACAGGCAGCATCTGGTAAGAAGCTTCTGGTGGTAGATGATTTTCAGTATATTCTGGCGGTTCCATACATGAACCGTATCAAGGAAACTGGATGGGATAAGTACAATGATTTTGGAGCTAATTACTTTGAGATTATCCAGGTATGTGAAGAGCTTCCGGCTGATGTGGTAGTAGTATATCTTACCCATCTGGAAACCTTGGAATCTGGACTTACAACCGTGAAGTTGATTGGAAAGCTGCTTCGTGAGAAGATTACCATTGAAGGTCTGTTCACTGTGGTTCTTCGTACCGGTGTAAATGAAGCAAGATATTATTTTTACACGCAGAACAGTGGTAAAGACACCGTAAAATCACCTATTGGTATGTTTCCAACATATGCCATTGAAAATGATCTGAATTACGTTGTGGATAAGGTACGCAGCTACTATGAGATCGGTGATCATAAGTCTGAGGATGAAATGGCAGAAGCAGATGCCAATGTTGCAAGAGATATCCAGAAACCAGATGCATCCGGAAGAAGAGCAAGAACTGCAAGAACAACCACAGTTGTAAGCACAGAAACACCACAAGTGGAAGTGAAACGCAGAAGAAGCCGTGAAGAAGTTCTGGAAGATAATCAGAAGAAGGTGGAAGAGTACACAGAGAAGCAGCAGGAAGTGATTGATCAGATCGCAGAAGAACAGGGTGAGGACACTGTGGCATTTGATCAAGCAGCTCAGGCAATGGATCAGGTACCGGTACCAGAGCTTGAAAAGGTACCGCGCAGAACACGAAAGGAAAGGGCGATTGTTGCAGCTGATGCACCGGCAGAGGTTACAGAAACTGTGCTACCTGGAATGAATCCACCAGTAGAAACACCACCGGCAGCAGCAGAAGAAAGACCGCGTAGAACACGCAGAGTCAGAAAGTAATTCAGTAGTTAATAGTAGTTAATAGTGGCTGATTAGTCAATTGGCTATCAGGCATGATAAATAAAATCAAAATTTGAAAGGTAAGGTAAATATTATGGCAGTAGATTTTAGCAAGTTTGATGAGATGATGGATCAGGATCTTCAGGATCAGGTGAAGAATGCGACAGAGTACACAGAGGTACCGGACGGTGATTATATCGTAACGATTGATAAGATGGAGATCAAGCTTACAAAGGATGGCAAGAAACTGATGTTTGCGGTACAATGCGACATCAAGGAAACCTCTGATGGAGAGCCAACACAGCACAAGGGACGTAAGATTTTCTTCAATCGCGTAATCAGCGGAAACCGCAGCAGTGAGAGCTGGAATGATGGTAGAGCAATCAAATCTGTGATTACATGGTTGGATAAGTTGGAAACTGACACAGTTCCTGAGTTTGTTAATTATTCAGATTTTGCTGGATTGGTTTTGGATATCTTCCAGGAAATCCAGGGCAATGTGGAGCTTGATGTTACTTATGCAGCTAAGGACTTTAATCCAATCACTATCAATGAGGTATATGATCTGTAACTTAGATTAAGCTACAATAGCGGTTAGACACGCATCTAACCGCTATTGTAGCAACGAGGTGATAGCATGATTTTTTACGATTTTGAGGTTTTTGCCAAAGATTGGTTAGTGGTATTTATTGATACCGATAAGAGGGAAAAAGTCACAGTTGTCAATGACCCGGATCGGCTAAAGGAATACTATGAAGAGAATGTATACAAAATCTGGTGTGGTTACAATAACCGCCATTATGATCAGTACATCATGAAGGGTATTCTTTTGGGGATGGATCCAAAGCGAATCAATGATTATATCATTAATGGTGGTGAGGGGTGGAATTATTCAAGAGCATTTAACTCAATCCCTATGATTAACTATGATGTGATGCCAAATCCACCAATCAGCCTTAAAACTTTGGAAGGCTTTATGGGTAGTGATATCCGAGAAACGGAAGTTGCTTTTGATCTCAATAGATCACTTACTATGGAAGAGATTGATCAAACCTTATACTACTGTACTCACGATGTTGAGGAAACTGTAAAAGTATTCATGGAAAAAATTGATGAGTATAATGCCATGTTGGGTATCTTAGCAGCTTTTCCAGATATTGTAAGATTATCAGATATTGGCAGTAGCGAAGCACGAATCACAGCAAAGGTTCTTGGATGTAATAAACGGGAATGGAATGATGAGTTTGCTTATACATTCCTTCCCTGTCTTCAACTAAAGAAATATAAGTATGTGCAAGATTGGTTTGCATCAGCAGTACGTGATTGTACTGCTGAAATGGAAAAGAAATACAATGATCCAAATACCAAACCAGGTGAAAGATATAAATATAATCCTAAAGATTTATATTGGTGGTCGAAGTATTTTTACTCCAGATCACTGGAAACCATAGTTGCAGGTGTACCGCATACACTTGGGTTTGGCGGCTTACATGGTGCACCAGATAAGCCAATACATAAGCGCGGACTACTCTTGCATGTAGACGTAAACAATTACTATCCGTCTATGCTGATTGCTTGGGGTCTTGTTACCAGATCTGCAACCAATGATAACTATGTGAAGATTTACATGACCAGAAAACAGCTGAAAATGAAACAACAGGCTGCTGCAAGAGCAGGAGATAAGAAGCTTGCGAAGTATTATAAGAAGCAGCAGCTGCCATACAAGAAGATGTTAAATGCATTATCAGGTGCCATGAAAGATAGAACAAATCCGGCTTATGATCCGCGAAACAACAATATTATGTGTATCAATGGGCAGTTGATGTTGCTGGATCTGATAGAGCATCTGGAAGTAATTCCAGGGTTCGAGCTTATCCAGTCGAATACCGATGGCTTGATTATTTGGATTCCGGACACTGATGAAGCATTCCAGATGGTGGATGATATCTGTTATGAGTGGGAATGTCGCTGTTCTACTTCGAAGTGTGAAATTAAGCTTGCATTGGATATTATATCAGAAATCTATCAGAAGGATGTTAATAACTACCTATGGATTGATCAGGACGGTGGTGTAGAAAGAATCGGTGCATATGTCAAGGAACTATCCAGGGTAGATAATGATCTTCCGATTCTGAACAAAGCCCTAGTTGATTATATGGTAGACGGAGTGCCGGTTGAAAAGACCATCATGGAGTGTAATGAAATGATTATGTTCCAGAAGATCGTGAAGCTGTCCAACAAGTATAAGTGGGTGGAGCATCAACGCGGAAAGGGACAGATTGTCAAATCAACTAAGCATAGGGACGGAACTGTATCCTATCTCTGGGATTATCCGGAAGCAGAACGCTATACATACAAGTGCTATAGAGTGTTTGCATCACAGTCATCTGAGGACGGCCGCTTGATGAAACATGGTGGAAGTCGTGGAAAGGGTGAGAAGTTTGGTGGAACTCCGGATCACTGTTTCATTTATAACGATTCAGTAGAAGGTGTAACAGTTCCTGATAAGTTAGATAGGAACTGGTATATTACAGAAGCAAAAAAGCGACTTGAAGCATTCGGTATTGTCGCTTAGAAAGGATGGAATATATGGATTTAATTGAAGAAAGAACAGTATATTTTACCTGGGGGACTCAGGGATGCAGCGGATCAGGCTGGATGAAAGTACCACTTAAATCATTTTTGTTGGAAAGTGGCAGAGGTATCACAAAAGCAAGGAAACTGATCCAGTATATCCGTGAGAGTAACAATCCAGATCAGGAAGATGTTATCAAGGAATTTATCGCAGACTATAATCAGGCTTATAAAGTTCATATGGGACGGTATGAACTTTATATGAAGAGTCTGGCGGCAAAGCGAAGCATAGCAAGAGGTAATCTGTATCATTGCATGGAAGATTGCAAATGTGTAAAGCGTAAGCTGTCAAACGGACAAATCAACCCGGCATGGAAAAAACTAAATGATCGTGTGAAGACTTGTAAGGATGATGTCAAAGATCTGGATATGCTTGTTAAAAAGGAGGTAAGAGAGCATAACCGGCATATGATAGATAAAGCATTTCTGGACAAGGTGAGTAAAGAACTGGGATAAGGTGGTGATTGTATGCTGTATAAGGGCTACGTTGAAACAAAAGGAAAAGCCTGTATTGAAAAATTAAAAAATAGAACTTCCTGGAAGACACTAGACCAGGTGAAGGATCGTTCCGGTTATGGTGGTGTTCTTGCAAATGATACGATTCTGGTTGATCTGGATGACGGTGAACAGGCTGAAATCCTGATGAACATCGTGGAAGATTTACAGCTGAATTGCAAGGTCCTCTGCACCAGCAGAGGGAAACACTTTCTGTTCAAAAACCATGTCGTAACCAGAAATCACACACATGTACCTTTGGCGGTGGGATTAAGTGCAGATATTAAGGTGGGAACAAAGTTATCTTACGAGGTTCTTAAACTGAACGGTGAAGAACGTTTCTGTGAATGGGATGTGGAAGATCCATCAATCCCATATGATGAGTTGCCAAAATGGCTGACACCAGTAAAAGCATCTGTTGATTTCCTAGACATGTCAGCTGGTGACGGACGAAACCAGGCACTATTTAATTATATTTTAACTTTAACTTCATACGGATTCACAAAGGAAGAATGTCGGAAGTGCATCAGGATCCTGAATCAGTATGTGCTGCGTGAACCGTTAAGTTCGGAAGAACTAGAAGTAGTATTGCGTGATGAAGCATTTCAGAAACCGGTATTCTTCCGGGAAACAACCTTTTTGTTCGATAAGTTCGCAAACTACATGGTAACAAGCGAACATGTTGTCCGCATCAACCAACAGCTGCACATTTACCGTGATGGAGTCTATGAGTATGGATACAGATACATAGAAAAGAAAATGATTGAGCTGATACCAAACTTGAAGAAGAGTCAGCGAAGAGAAGTACTGGACTATATGGAGTTAATCGCACCAGAACTTTCAATTTCAGATGCCAGGTACATTGCATTTGCTAATGGAGTGTATGACCTGGTAAATAATACACTAGTTCCATATAGTCCAGATCTGGTACTAACTAATCGGATACCATGGGATTATGTGCCAACCGCAACCTGTGAACTGGCTGAACACACATTGGACAAGCTTGCTTGTAATGATCCTTCCATTGTAGCATTGCTTCAGGAGTGTATAGGATACTGTTTCTTTCGTCAGAATGAGCTAGGAAAAGCGTTCATTTTAACAGGTGATAAGTCTAATGGAAAGTCAACTTTCCTGGACGTGTTGCATAAGATCCTGGGTGATGAAAATATCAGTGCCTTGGACTTAAAAGAACTGGGAGACAGATTCAGCACGTCAATGATGTTTGGTAAGCTGGCTAACATAGGTGATGATATAGGTGATGATTTCTTACAAGGTACTCAAGTATCAATTTTCAAAAAAGTTGTTACCGGAAACCGCATCAAAGCAGAACGAAAAGGCATGGATCCGTTTGAATTTAATCCGTATGTTAAGCTGCTATTCTCTGCCAATGACATCCCAAGAATGAAAGATAAGACAGGTGCGGTTCTTCGCCGCCTGGTAATTATCCCATTCAATGCAACCTTTACAGATCAGGATCCGGACTTTGATCCGCACATTAAGTATAAGCTGGCGGCACAGGATTCAATTGAGTATCTGATCCGTGTTGGAATAGATGGATTGCAGCGTGTTCTCAGCAAAAATCACTTTACATATTCCGAGAAGGTAAGTAATGAGCTGAAAGAGTACGAAGAGGAAAACAATCCGATAGCAGCGTTCATTCAGGATCAGGGTGAAAATATGATTGAGAATGAGCTTACCAGTGACGTGTACAAGCGTTATCAGGTATTTTGTGCAGATAATGCACTAACCCCGATGTCCAATATTGTCTTTAGCAAGCAGATTAGCAAACGCTTGAAGTTAAATATAAAAGTAAAGAAAATCAATGGACAAACAAAAAAAATGTTTACAAAAGAAATTATCTTGTAGAAAGGAAGTCAAACATATGGGTGATCCTAGAAAGAACTTCGAAGGGTATGCAGATCCAACTGCATATTATGGAACGAAGAAAATAGTTAAAGAAGAGGAAGAACTGGATAAGAAGGTTTCAGATCTGGTGAAGGTTTTGAAATTTATCATCCGTTCTTGTGGTTTTGAGTTGGTCGATAGAATCCAGTTAAAGGATATCAAGTCAGGCCGTGTATATAAGTGAGGTTAATAGCAATGTATGATGAAAGAGAAGATGAGCTTCAGTGGGAATGGTGCAAGCGCTGGAAGTCAGATCATGAGTGGAATAAGATCATTAGATACATGCTTTGGCAAAAGTGCAAGATTTATTTAAGACTTGCGTGGCGCGAATTTTTACGAATGTTTAAGTATTTGAAATGATACAACCATAACCGGAAAAGTGGTAGTAGTGTTGTGAAACGTAAAAAGTTACGGTTAAGGTCACGGTTGGTTACGGTTAAGGTTACGGTTGAAAAGCTATATTTTATGCTGAGGTTACGGTTGGTTACGGTTAAATACTAATTTCTTTAAATTTTTAATTTTTTTATACAATTTTAAGTGTGAAAAATTAAAAAATATAAAAATAATAAGAATAGAATTTTAACCGTAACCCGTAACCCGTAACCGGAAAAAAGAAAGGAAGGGTAAAAGTTTTATATGAAAGCTAAGGACTATTTGAAGCAGGTTGAATTACTTGATGAAAAGATTGATCAGCGAAACAAGCAGATTGATGATCTGAGACAAATGGCAGTTGCAGGCAAGGGTATTGACTATTCAAAAGATAAAATTCAGACATCTGTATCAGGTGATGCGATTAGTGAAATCGTGATTAAATACATTGACCTTGAAAACGATTTAAATAAACAGATTGATGAATTTGTTGATCTGAAGAATAAAATCATCAATGAGATCCAGAGCTTAAAGGATATCAATTATGTTAAGCTGCTATACAAGCGCTATATTGAATACAAACGATTAGAAGTCATTGCGGTTGAAATGAATTATACGTACACGTATGTGAGAACGTTACACGGACAGGCTTTGCAGGAATTTGATAAAGTTCATACACAATCATACATTAAGCCGTGATATAATGCTATCGTGAAAGAAAATCAAAGAATGACAGTCAGTTGTCCCTGAAGGGTGCTAAAATCTCCTACCTTCAGGGACTTTTTGTATGCTGACAGAAAGAAGGTGAATCACTTGCCCAGAGCGAAGAACGCAAAAGCAGAAGTAGCCCTGAACCTATACAGGCAAGGGGTCCTTCTAAAAGACATTGCTGCACAGTTAAATGTGCCAGCCGGAACCGTGCGAAGATGGAAAAGCACGTATAAGTGGGAAGATAGTGAACGTTCGGTAAAAAATAACGAGCGTTCGCAAAACAAAAAGAGCATTCTTAAAGATGATATAGAGTCTGTAAACGAGAACGTAAATCTGACGGAAAAGCAGCGGCTTTTCTGTCTTTACTATGTGCGCTG
>OLIX01003353.1_pt1 | contig 10535 bp, 8 predicted proteins | sample 1601331 | NCBI WGS metagenome assembly OLIX01 (sample SAMEA2452120, study PRJEB22498) | human gut metagenome | biome: human feces; feature: human gut; material: feces | place: Australia | collected 2012 | reverse complement strand
GCTGTAGGTATCTTCAAAAAGAGCGATCACCTGAATGGTCTTTCCAAGACCCATATCATCAGCTAAAATACCGCCAAAGCCATTTTCTTTTAATGTCTTAATCCAGTAAAAGCCGTCTCGCTGATATTCTCGAAGTACTGCTTCAAGTGACTGCGGTACTTCATAATCACCGTTTTCATAGCTTCTCATCTTTCCAATTAGCTTTCGATATTCACGATTTTTCTTAAGTTCAACTGACTCTTTTTCTGCAAGCAGTTCATCAAGATAAAGTGCCCTAAAAAGCGGCATCTTGATCGTATCAGGATTTTTTTTATCGGCATAATTTTTCATCACGTCTGAGATGGCAGACATTACCTGCTTTTGTTCTTCATTAAATGTGATAAATGTGCCATTTTTCAATCGATGGTATTTCTTTTTTCTGTCATATGATGAGAAAATTTCAGCAAGTTCTTCCTTGTTAAACTGATTTGATGCCATCGACATCTCAAGAAGGCCGCTAGATATTGAAACTCCAACCTGAAAACTGGCTGACGGAACAACGCGAAGCTTCTTCATCGAATCTGTCACATAAATATCGCCATATTTTTGCAGCTTTGGAATCACCTGAGAAAGAAATGTGAAAATATCTCCCTCATCACCAGAATAGACTAGAAGGCTCTTTTCCTGATCGAACGCATTAAAGTACATCTGGATTATCTCTGCTAATCTATGCTCCTCTGTGAAGTTTCGCTTTTGGCTGTAACGCTCCTTTCCATAAACATGATACTTTTTCTCACCATAAATGGCTGCCACATCACATGTAATCATATTTTCCTGCGGAGAATCTAGGTACAAAGCAATTGTCGGCTTTGGAGGCAAATATTTATCAGGATCCATGCCAGTATAGGTGATTACTGCCGCGTCTTTAAGATTTGATAACACATCTCTTGTGACTGCCGGCAGATCCTTATCTGATATAAAAAGCTCTTTCTTACTCTGGCACAGTTCAAGAATCTTCTGTACAGCCATATCTGGTTTTTTCATACGATATATGGTATCACCTGACAAGACATAGCTATACTCAAGACTCTCACATAAAATATGATATCGCTCAGCCCTCACAGTCGCTCCATATGTAAGTTTTGCAACTTTGATCTTAGGACTATAGAACTGCTCATCATAAAATATATTTTTCTTTTCATCTGAAAGCAAATATACGCCATTTGCAGCAATAGTATCCATAAAGGAATCAATGCGGCTTCCAAAAATGGAAACAGATCTTACCTGCTGACTAGCCGAAGCATAATAAGAATAATTTGTCCTTCCAGAAGCCTTTTCTGTTAAATATTCCTCTAAGAAAAACTGAATAATTTTACGCCCGTTTTCGTCAAACAGATTTTTATCCGGAATAAATTTTATATATTTTCCTAACTCAATTGTTTTTTTCTCTGTCCATTTATAAAAGAACTCATTCAGATCTCGTATTACATACGTTCTCGTCTCACCAACACGAAGCTCCAACAAAAGACCATCCTTGCATTCACCAATGCAGCATTTTGCCTGCATTGAAAGCGGCTGTTTTACATTCTGTTCAACTGGCAATGCCCGCTTTTTGAAGAAGTTTTCCTTTAGAATTTCCATCATTTCTGCATCGGTGCTTTTTAAAATTCCTGGAATAAATGGATCTTCTACATTTGTTTTCTGAAGCATTAAAGGAAAAATATCAGACTGCTTAACCACATCTTGACCATATATCTCTACAATATACTGCATCACCACCGCTGCCACATGCTCACAGCAAAAATATTGTTTTTGAAAATGACCACACCTGCAAGCTGTCTTTACAAGCTCACCATTTTTCTCATCAAGCCAAACTACTGCATTGTAAATGCTTGTTCTCTGCATTTTTAAGCTCAGCTTTAAAAATCCATTTTCCTTTGTTTTCTCCAGTGTCCTTGTGCTATCCTTCAATATATCGATCATTCCATCTGCCAAATCTTCTTTTTTGAAGTCCGCAAGTGCATTTTTTATATTATAACTCACTTTGTTATTCCTCCTGTAAGCCGCATAAACTCATTCTTCGTATGACCATAATATTGTGGACGCCTTATCGTTGCCTCTAGCTTTTCAAATGCATCTCCTAAAATTTTCACACTGGCTGTTCCATTTATAAAACAATGTCTGTGATTATATACCACCTTCCTTGGACTCTCACCATTAATACATTGCAGCATCATCTCTGTGACTAATTTATTTTCATCTTCAAATCTCCTGCAGTTATCGACCAACACAGAAAAAAACATCTTATAACTAGGCAGAGAATAATCAATTCCATCAAACTGCAGTAATTTTATCTCCTCTCCACCTGGTATATAATAAGGAATCTCCTCAAAGTTCTTTTTCACCTGCTGTATGATCCAATCCTGGTCACTTGTAGGTTTAAAAAATACATTTGAGACACTTGACCACATATATCGCCATCGTCCTTCTTTTGCCCGTTCAGCAAACATATCCCAATATTGTTTTTTTGCCTCTTGCGCTATGATTTTTTTATAATTGGCATCAATTAACGCACTGTAGTGCCAATAACTGGCAAATCCGTAGAGATTGATACATGCAGCAATTACAGCCTGTGCAACTTGAAAATTTCTAAGTGAACTTTTTTCCGGCTCTTTCATAAGTTTGCCTGCTCCCATTGCAAGCTCAATACTCATATAGACTTTGATAGAACCGGTATAATCTATATCAATAGAAACCAATCTGTATTTTTCTAACGTTTCATATTCCAAATATTCTTCGATACTTCTTGAAACCGTTCCACCTGAAGCATACAATTTTAAAAGTGCATCAAATTCAGTCAAACTAATCTGTTCAAAAATATGTAACATGACATCCGGTTTTTCTATATAATCCTGCAAGATTAGTTCAGCTCTTTTTCCCTTTTGAATATTGGCTGGATGATTCATATTTAAATTTTTTTCAATTTCTTTTAGATCATCTTCCCTCATTTGCTTTAAACTATTCAAACAGCTTTTCATTTGCAAAAATGTAGATGAATCAAATTTAATATTATTTTTACCAGATATATGATTTCCTTCCGAATTTTCTTTTGATGCACCAAACTCACTAAAAAGTAAATTAAGCTTTAAATTAACAGATTGTTTTTGAACCTGCAAATCCTGTAAGCTATACCAGCTATTTGAATAGCGATTAAATTCTGCTACTTCTTTTCTCCCATTTCCAATATTTGTTCCCTGAAAACGCAGTAGTATTGGATATTGGACTGTTTTTTCGTCAGAAAGTCTGTTTTCTTTTGAAACAAGTTCAATACGCCACTCCCAGCATACTTTATCATTTTTTTTAACGATACATGACAACATTTTTTCTGAATCAGGCACAGACTCACTAAGCATAATTTCATCAACTTGTTGTGTTTTCTTTAATTGAACTCCATCTTTAAAAAATAAGGTATCAACACCAGGTGTATCCATATCCGCACATACACAAATCACCCTATACAATTGCTGTAGGGTGATTTTTTCTGGTACCGCAATCTGCCTTATAACATGGGGATTTGAATATTGTAGCGTACATTTTAGTTCCATCTGATATCCTTTCTTTCGTTAACGATTTTTTAAATTATTATACCATCAACACTTTTGGTTGTCGATAGTCAAACTTGAATTAGCATCCGCCATTGACTTTTCCTATAAACTGCGCTACTATTTTGATGTTAATCATTTGAGAGGAGAAAATTTGTTATGCCTATTCGAATACCCGATTCGCTTCCAGCTCATGCCATACTGGAAGCTGAAAATATATTTGTTATGACTGAACACCGTGCGATGCATCAGGATATACGTCCGCTTAATGTTTTGATTTTGAATCTGATGCCAACAAAAATTATTACTGAAACACAGCTTCTGCGTAAGCTCTCCAACACACCACTTCAGATATGTGTTGACTTTTTACAGACAGCAAGTTACACTTCCACACACACAGATCCTGAACATTTAAAACAGTTTTACTACACCTTTGACCAGATCAAGGATCGCCGTTATGACGGCATGATTATCACTGGTGCACCGCTTGACTATGTGCCATATGAAGAAACTGCCTACTGGGATGAGGTCTGCAAAATCATGGAATGGACAAAGACACACGTTCACTGTACATTCCATCTGTGTTGGGGAGCTTATGCCGGACTCTACTATCACTACGGCATTAAAAAATTTGATCTTAACAAGAAACTGTTTGGCATCTTTCCACATCAGATTTTAAAGAAGACATCACCGTTATTTCGCGGTTTTAATGATGAATTTCTTGCACCTCATTCCCGCGCAACAGATGTGAATGTTTCTGATGTAGCAGCCGTACCAGAGCTTGAGATAATGGCTCTTACAAAAGAAGGCAGTCTTGCCATTGCTAAGACAAAAGACAGCAGACAGTTCTTTGTCACCTGTCATGCCGAATATGATGCCAATACTCTTGCACTTGAGTATAATCGTGATATGGAAAAAGGTCTTACAAGCGTTGATCTTCCAATCAACTATTTTCCAGATGATGATCCGACAAAGGCACCAGTTGTCACCTGGCGCTCTACAGGACAGCTCTTATATTCTAATTGGCTAAACTTCTATGTTTACCAAAGCACTCCTTACGATATCAAAGACATCAAATAAAAAACACAGGTACAAGACATCTGCCTTGTGCCTGTGCTTTTTTATTTAATTACTTTGCTCTTTGCCGCCTTTTTTTCAAATGCATGCGTCCAATCTGAGAAAATTAAAAACAGTAAAAATACAATGCTGCTGCAGCTCCATGTCAGCGGATAAGCCCAGCTGATCATTGTAAATTTTGGTATAAACTGCAGTGCTGTTGTCACATAGACAATTCTAAGTCCACACCAGAAGGCGAGCATTGCTGCCATAGGAATGATTGATTTTCCACAGCCTCGAAGAACACCTGCTGCGCAATGTGAGAAAGCAAGCAGGCAGAAAAACAGCGTTGTCACATGCGCATGCATTTCTCCATATGAAACGGATTGTTCCTCATCTACAAAGAAACGAAGAAGCGGCTCAATTCCAATATAGAAGCCAATTCCAATCAGCTCTGCCACAGCGACGCCCGTGATAATTCCAAATACAGCACCCTTCTTTGCACGGTTATACTCCTTCGCGCCAAGATTTTGGCTGATAAATGTAGGAAGTGCCATAGACATACAGGTAATTGGGAGAAATGCAAATCCCTCAAGCTTACTATATGCACCAACACCGGCCATTGCAAATGAGCCGAATGAATTGATATTTTTCTGAATAACGATATTTCCAATACTGATAACAGAATTTTGAATACCTGTCGGAAGACCCTGTGTTATTACCTCATGCATCATAGGACCATTATAGTGAAGCTTTTTAAAATCAAGACGTGCAACTCCCTCCATTTTACACATACGATAAATGCACATTACTGCACTTACACCCTGCGCAATGATTGTTGCCGCTGCTGCGCCGCCTACACCCCAGTTAAACACAGCAACAAATAATAAATCAAGCACTACATTGATTACAGATGAAATAAACAGATAATACAGCGGATGAAGGCTGTCACCAAGCGCTCTCATGATTGACATACCAATATTATACATGATAATAGTTGATACGCCTGCGAAATATACACGCAGATACAATAGTGATGCCGGAAGCACATTCTCTGGTGTCTGCATCAGACGAAGCAAAACTGGAATCAAAATAAGTCCTACAATTGTAGAAAGGGCTGATGCGATAAGTCCAAATAAAAAGTTTGTATGAATGGCAACTTCCACGCTTTTTTCATCACGTGCACCAAAATATTTTGAAATAACAACGCCGCCTCCAATGGCAATTCCATTGAAAAATCCAATAATTAAAAAGGTTAGACTTCCTGCTGAGCTGACTGCTGCAAATGAATCGTTATCTGCAAAATTTCCCACAACCCATGCATCTGCCACATTGTAAAACTGCTGCAATAGTTGGCCTAAAAATAATGGAATAGCAAATGCTAAAATTCCCTTTGCTATTGAACCTTCTGTCAGCAAACCTGCATTTTTCTTTCCTTTCGCCGTTATTCCCATTTTTATTTCCTCCCTGTTTTCCCCGACAATAGCGGTGTTTTATTTTATATTCTCGTCTGACAGTACTTCTTCTAATGCAGCTATCAAACGATCATTTTCCTCTTGTTTTTTTACTGCAATGCGATAATACCCTGATTCAAGTCCTTTATAATTACTGCAGTCCCGAATCAGCATTTTTTTCTTTAGCAGCATTTCATATAGATTCTTCTCTGAATAAAAAAGCAAATAATCTGCCTCCCCCTGCCACACAGTAAGACCGAGCAACCGAAGCTTTTCTGTAAGGTATTCCCTCTGTTTTTCTACATATTCTGATGTTTTCTGTACAAACTCATCTTCCTGTAGTGCCGCTGCTCCCGCATACTGTGCTAAGAGCGATACATTCCACTCTGGGAGCTGTCTTTTCAAACATTCTACCATTTTTTCAGATGCCGCCAGATAGCCTAGGCGCACACCCGGTATCCCGTATATCTTTGTAAATGCACGCACAACAATCAAATACTGTGAATGAATCGCAGTTTTTATAAGGCTTTCATTTTGACGCTTCGTAAATTCAATAAAACATTCGTCAATCACCAATGTAATTCTATGTTCACAGCAAAGAAAAACAATCTGTGAGATAATATCAAATGAAATACATACTCCTGTTGGATTATTTGGATTTGCAAGAAAAATCAAATCTGGCGCTTCGTGCGCTTTTATCTGTCTTATCAATTCCTGCACAAAATGCTCTGTCAGCTCAAAATTATCTTCTTTTTTCAGATAATAATAGCACACCTGACAGTCCTCACATGCTGCTGAGTGCTCATAGCCTGAAAAGGACGGTGCAAGCACAAGTACAGTCTTTGGCTTTCTTGCATGGATAATCGCCACAAAAAGCTCTGATGCACCATTTCCAAATAGAATACATTCCTGCGGCACATCAAGCTTTTTCGCCATTGCTTCACTAAGCTTTGAAACTTTTTCATCTGGATATTGAGTGCATAAAAAAATAGCATCGCCAAGTGCCTTTTTAACACCATCTGGCATGCCAAATGGATTTATGTTTACTGAAAAATCAAGCTCTACCTGATTACGATATACATCTCCGCCGTGTACGCTTTTTTCTGTATGCTTGTCCATTTTTGCCCCCTTTGATACCAGATTGTTATCCTGTGAATTTTAGCAATATCATCAATACTACGCAGATTACCTCTCCAAGAACTGCAGCCGCATACATCAGATAATTGCACCGGCAGATATCATCCGGCAAAACTGCCCTTTTATCATCACCGATATATGGCTTTTTAATGACTTTGCTGCCATAAATGGTGTCACCTGCCAGACGAATGCCAAGTGCGCCTGCGCATGCAGATTCTGTATGTCCGGCATTTGGACTCGCATGCTTTTTTGCATCTCTTCTCCAGATATGCCATGCATCTTTAGTATTATATACTGCTTTTTCTTTGCCAAAAATCTTAGCCACACTAAGAAAAGCGCTTCCTGCAATTAAAAGAAGTGCACTGATTCTTGCCGGAACCCAATTGACAGCATCATCTAATTTTGCTGCTGCACGGCCAAAATACAGATAACGGCTGCTTTTATATCCTACCATTGAATCCATCGTATTGACTGCTTTATAAATCATACCAAACACTGGGCCGCCAAGTGCCGTGTAAAGCATAGGTGCAATCACACCATCAGATGTACTCTCTGCCACTGTCTCTACTGCAGCACGCGCCACACCTGCCTCATCTAAGACATTTGTATCTCGTCCTACAATCATGGAAACGGCATAGCGTGCACCTAAAAGATCATTTTTTTTCAATGCGGTGTATACCTTTGTGCTCTCTTTTTGCAGACATCTTGCCGCTAAAATCTGATATGTCATAATTGCTTCGACTACAAAGCCAGCAATTGGGTGAATTGCGTAAGCTCCCAAAAAGATGATTCCCGAGGCAATAGCTGTCGCTGCCAACACACAGATTACAAGAAGTATTCCTTTTCCGCTCTCACTTCGTATTGTTGCATCATCTTTTATGCCTGTACCATTTTGGGCATCGGCCTTTTTTTCTTCACCCTTATGCTTTTCTCCCATAAGCTTTTTATCAAGAAAACTAATAAGATTCCCCATAAACCGCACAGGATGCGGCATCCAGTATGGATCACCGAACAAACAGTCAAGCAAAAAACCGCTGACAAATGCCAGCATATGTAATGTTATTGTCATTTGTCTTTTTCCTCTGCCTCTTCCATTGCAATTGGTGTCAGTTTTTCTAACTGCACATTGTTGTTTTTTATCGACAACTCAATTTCATAGCCCTGACCATTTTTTACCTGATAGTCATAATAATCACCGCCTGTAAGACTGCTCATTATAGCCATGATCGTGCCGCCGTGAACAACACAGACTGCACTTTTTTGTTTATAATCTTCCATACATTCTATACACCATTCAAGTCCTGCCATTGATCTTTTCACAAATTCATCACGGCTTTCTCCACCAGGAAATGCAGTCACACCGCCGCTATCTATCCAGCGCTGATAATCAGGATCTCCATTTAAATCCTGATAATTTTTTCCTTCAAAGCGTCCAAAGTCAATTTCCTTCCATTCAGGAAGTAAAATAGCTCTTGTATCTGGATACAAAATATCCTTTGTCTGAAGGCATCGAAGCATTGGACTTGAGAAAATAAGAAGATTATCTTTTTCTTTTGGATATCTTCCAGATTTATTATAAAAAATAATCTGCTCTCCTCCTTCATTTGATAATGGCTCGTTTGTATTTCCAAGATAGGCGTGACGCTTGTTGGACTTCGTGGCCCCATGACGGATAATATAAAGTGTGATTGTCATTTCAGCCGCTGTCCTAGTCCACATAATATACGTTCCACCCTTTCTGCCTGCTTTGCAAGCTCTATCATAAGCCGCCCTGTTTGCTCACGCCAGATGCGCTCTTGCTTTTTTATCGGCACAATACCGTTTCCAAGTTCATCACAAATTACAATTGCATCAGGATTACTCTTAATCCAAGAAAGAATTGTCGTCTGTATTTTCTCTTCCTCCATACCCTCATCTAATAAATCCCTAACCCACAGATGAAGATGATTTAAGATTAATACATCACATTCTGTTTCTAAAAGCATTTTTTTATAATGTGAATCTACGCAGTCAATCACCTTTACAAAAAGCTTCTCTGTCTTTTGATTTTCGTTGTATCTGCACTTCACATATTCAAGCTTTCCTTGTGCGAAACAGCCTATATATAGTTCCATGAAAATTTCCTTTCTTATAAGCAGGCAATTGCCGCCATAACCATCAGCGCACCCTCACACAGTGTTACAAAATATCCAGCGAGATCACCTGTAATGCCGCCAAATTCCTTTTTGCTCTTATAATAGTAATAGCCAAACACTGTCAAAGCACATATAAGCTGCATAATACCTGCCTTTGGATCCATCAAAATTTGCCATAATGCGCAAAGCGCTAACTCTGCATACAAGCTTCTCTTTACTATTTTCTCCTGTGCCGCATCTGCAAACATATACAGCGTTCCTTCTTTTTTTGCACACGGAAACGAGACAACTGCAATTGCACTGAAAATACGCGACAAAAAATATGAACCGCAAAATGATGCCATAACTGAATAATTTTTAATCTCAGAATATGCACCTGCTGCTATCAGCACATAAAGAACAGTCATAATCACGGCAAATGCACCAATATGAGAATCCTTTAAGATTTCCAGCTTTTTCTCGCGGCTTCCATAAGAATGAAGCGCATCCATCGTATCCATATAGCCATCCATATGAATACCGCCTGTCACCAAAAGAATGATTGCCAGGCCAACAAATGCAAAACACATTTTTCCAATGCCAAATTGCTGACAAAAAAGCCACCAGCACCATGATAACAGTCCTATTACAATTCCAACAAGAGGAAAGAAACACATTGAATAGCGCATATCTTCTTCCTTCCACTCAAACTGCACCATAGGAATTTTGGAATACATAGAAAAAGCAATTGCAATTGATTTTCCAATTTTTTTACATAGATTCATTTTTATAATCCTCTGTCAATTATTCTATTTTTATGATCATCTTACTTTTTCCATATGACAGGGCAGCCCGCCACAACTTCTGTGACCTCATCTGCCCACGCAGCAAGCTCAATATTTATGCGCGCCAGTGCACGTATATAAGCCATTGTAGATTCATCATATGTGATTCCATCGTCAAACACATTGTTTGTCACGATGACAAGCTCACGCACTGACTGTGACAGCACTTTTAATCCAGACACAACACGCCTTACAACTTCGTCCTCGCTTCGCTGTCCATTTTCATCGAACATTTCATTGGCAGTAAGATTAGACACACATTCAACAAGTGCTGCATATGACATCTTATCACTGTCTTTAAATTTTTTCAATGCCTGTTCAATCTGCACCGTCTGCTCTGATGTAATA
>OLIX01003347.1_pt1 | contig 10542 bp, 10 predicted proteins | sample 1601331 | NCBI WGS metagenome assembly OLIX01 (sample SAMEA2452120, study PRJEB22498) | human gut metagenome | biome: human feces; feature: human gut; material: feces | place: Australia | collected 2012 | reverse complement strand
AAGTGAATGTGGGAACCATCGTATTCACGGGGGCGGGTAGAGTTGAACAGCTCGTTGTACTGCTTCACCAGCGCAATGCGCCGCTGGGGGTCTTGCCAGACCCAGTTGGCAAAAGCGTCCTTGATGACCTGCTGTTTTTGCTGTGCCAGCATGGTTTCCCTCGCATTCAGAACACTTCTGGTTGTTCCCTCAGCATCCGTAACCCGATCATATACTGTCACGGTTCTCAGATTTAATGTTTGTTCCAGAATGGCATATGCTCCCATACGTGGTGTTCCATAGCGATTATACACACTAACATCATTTTCAAGCGCAAACGATTTTCCGCTGATCTGCCACTCACCTGTCACCGCCACAAATGCCAGTTTAATTCTCTGTCGCTGATAGTATGGTGTATGGAATGTTTCGTACATAAATGCTTCTATATATTCCGCATCAATCCAGGTTGCTCCCAGTCGCACGTCAATCTCAGATGCCGTCAGATCTTTTGGCTGTGCTTCCTGTAATGCCCGTACATTTTCTTCATATCCGGCATCACGTTGAGCCGCCAGCTGTGCCATCCGAAGCTTATCTCTGACATTTCCGCTTAAATACTCATCTGCTGTTTTCCATGCCCGCTGTTCATCTCTCTCCTGCGGATCACGGAAAATAACGCCGCTCAGCTCTCTTGCAATTTGTTCTTGTTCCTCTTCTCCTGCTTTTTCCAGAAGGCCAGCCATATATGGCAAGTCCACACGACCTTTTTCCCCAATCGAGATAGCCAACGCATCCGCAGGTGTTTCCACAGATGTTATTTCTTGTTGTGCGCGGATTGTTCTCTTTGTAAAGATATCTGCCTTTGATCGCAGGTTTCCATCTTTGTCCAAATTTTCAAGCGAACATAGTAGGAAATAAGACGAATCGCCATCCATCATTAAGGCATTTTGTCTGGAGTTTATCAGTCCATATCTTTTTGAAAACAGATTATATTCAATACCCAGCTTTCTTTGGGCGCGTTGAATTTCCTCATCTGTAGCATCCTCAACCTGAAGCTGTATCACCTGATTTAATGCATCCCTGATTTTCAGCAATCCCTTCGTCCGGTCTCTTGCTGCATCAGAACGGTCAATTTTTCGCATAGTTGAATTTTCCCGATAATATACTTCACCATCTACTAACGTGTATGAAAAATTGCGCACGGAAGGGTCTGCGGGAAGAACTGCATTTTGTTGTCGCCTGTCCGAAACGGACACACTTCTAGGTTCTGGCTGCGCCGTTGGTTCATAAGGCTCATAATGTCCTTGAATCTTCGTGACTGCACTCAAAAGCAACTTTGATAAGTCTTGATTCTGGTCAGCTTTTACGGTATATTCCTTTCCAAATTGGGTACTTTGCTCCTCCAATGTACCCAAGATCATTTCCGGATGATCAAGAAAATAAGTATTGATCGCATATCCTTTATCAGTCTGGCCCAGATAAATCCAATCATCTTCCGTCTCCACAATATGTTCCCGCTTCTGAAGGAAAAGAATGTCTGCTACCACTTCTGCTCCCGCATTGGCCCGAAAAGCATGATCCGGCAAGCGGATCGCCCCCAGAAGTTTTGCACGTTGTGCCAGATACCGTCTGGCGGATGGATTTTTGGAATCCATTGTATAATGGCTGGTTACATATGCAATAATTCCCCCAGGACGTATTTGATCGAGTGATTTTGCGAAGAAATAATTATGGATCGAAAATCCCAGCCGATTGTACGCACGATCATTGACCTTATAATTTCCAAATGGGACATTGCCGACTGCTACATCGTAAAAATCACGCTGATTCGTGGTTTCAAAGCCCGCTACCGTAATATTCGCCATTGGATACAGTTTTTGTGCAATGCGGCCACTAATGGAATCCAATTCAATTCCATACAAACGGCTACCCAGCAGAGTCGTTGGCAGCATTCCAAAAAAGTTTCCAACTCCCATTGCCGGTTCCAGAATATTTCCTCCTTGAAAGCCCATCCGTTCCAGCGCCGCATAAATTCCCCGGATAATCGCCGGACTGGTAAAGTGCGCATTCAGTGTGCTTGCTCGTGCCGCTATGTACTCTTCTTCTGTCAGCGTTTCTTTTAATTCCTGATACTCATTTGCCCATTGTGCTCGTTTCTCATCAAACGCCTCCGGAATACCTCCCCAGCCGACATATTTCGACAGAATTTCCTGTTCCTGCCAAGTCGCATTCCGTTCTTCTGTTTCCAGTTTCTTCAACATATGAATGGCATCCATATTAGCGCGAAATTTCTGCTTCGGACTGCCCTCGCCTAAATGTTCATCAGAGATGCGGAAATTGATTCCCGAGATACTATCAAGAATCGGTTTCTCTGGCTCTGAAAAAGCAATCGGCTTTTCATCGGCGTTCTGCCCAGACAAGATCGGTTCCTGTTCGACTGCCCCATTTTGTTTTGTGTCCGATTCGGACACAGGCTCCTTTTCGCTTTGATGTTCTATCAGAGATTCCTGCATTTCCTCTTCATCCAGATTTTCATCTAGCTCTATCTCATCATTTATTTCTGCATCCTCATCCGCTGTCTCTTCTGCTACAGGCTCAACTTCCACTTTCTCTGACTCTAAAAAGTATTGATCGTTCTCGATAAGCTGTCCGATTCTTTTTTCAACTTGCAGCCAGGACAACTTCACAACAGAATTATCCTCATCGTGAAATTTCTTAATAGAAAGACCTCTCGCATTCCAATCCACCCAGCCAGTAACTCCCTCTTCAAACTGAAATGTCCAGCCTCCAATCCCATATTCCTCTTTCAAAAACGCAGCTCGTTTTGCTGCATCCGATTCTTTTTGATAAAAAGCGGCAATGCGAATTTTTCCACCCTCAAATCCAGATCCTCGCTGAAGAATCCGTACAAGCTCCGATTCTGGGATAACAAAAGCAGCCGGTGTCTCTCCGGCTGCTTGCTCTGTCTGTTCTATTTGTATTTCTTCATGTTCCGCTTTTGGTGTGTCCGAATCGGACACATTCTCCCGATCAGTCGGACGAATCTCAAAATAATCGGATAGCGTTAACTGTACACCAGTTCCGTCAGAATAATTTCCTCCACCTGATGGTGGCAGGATTCCATCAGTCCCACCCATTTGAGCTGATCTTTCTGTTTCAGTTCCTCGGTCACTCCCGCGTCCTTGAGCAGTTGCGGTAATACCTGTTCCTTGATCCGATCCGCTGCTTCGTCCACCTTCACCATCTCCTGAAACAGTGTTCCATTCGCTACCAGACTCTCGTATACCTGAAGGTTGTTCTCCTTCAGATAATTTTTCCGCATCATCCCGTACTTCCGTAACTCCGGCTGATTCTCTTCTTTCTCCGGGAGTCCGATGTTCGGAACCAGGAAATCTCCCTCCTGACGATATGTGATCCGTTTCCGAATATCTTCCATTGTCATTTCTTTCATGTTCATTACCCCTTTCTCTTACTTGTTCTCTCTGAACCGCTCGGACAAGTCGGGCTGTCCAACTCAAAATCGCTGAAGCCGCATTTCCAACTCCACTAAACGTCTCCATGTCCAGCTGATTCATGCATGAGAAGTCCAACGATTCTGCTTCCTGCGAGAATCCATACTTTTCCAAAAGCAAATACATTGCACTCGTTGCAGTTGCAATATAATAAGCAGGTATCTCAGTACTTTCGGACTGTGCCGCTGCCTGATCTGGTGACAGATTATAATATTCCTGTGTCATCGACAACGCAATCTGCGACAGTGTATGTTCCAGGTCACCATCCCAACGGGCAGAATCGGCAGCATATGCCGAATTTTCCCTGCTATATGCCGCATTCAGTTTACGGGCAAGTTCCTCTCTTTGCTCTGGTAAAATGGGTTTTGGACGATATTCAAACTCCTGATCTGGCCCAGTTGCTGTCACATCAAAAATATGACGCAGCTTACCGCGCTTTCCCGTTTCATCCAGCAGGACTATACTATGTTCTCCTTTTCGGACATATCGTCCAATCTTCTTCCACTGATCGAATGTGGCACAAGCGGTTGCTTTTGGATTCTGCACATAAATCAATATCTGATCAAAGAATTGATAATGTGTAAACTGTGTGGCAAATTTTAAAAATCCTTTCCACAGTGTTGTATCTTTTCGCAGCACTTCTTTACTGTCTTCCAACAGCTGATTATATTCTTCTATCCTTTGCATGGCACTCCTTTCCTTCTGAAAGCTTTGCCTTGCAGCCTAATTGTATATTATCTGATACAGGTTGTCAAGTGGCTACTTGCATTTTCTTCCAGATTGAGCAATCATTTTCGTGTCCGATTCGGCCACAAATCAATATTCCATTTCTTCCTGCTGTTCGTTTTCCAATTCCTTTTTCCTATGAAAACATCTCTTCTTCTGTGCTTCTGGTGATCTTTTTTCTTCCTTTGGCGTTAAATCCCCTTGTGCTTTCAGTGGCTCCACAGTCTGTTTTACGTTTTTCGTATTTTCAAGATATGCTCCGTATTGCGCCATTAAAAAATCCGATGCTTTTGCTGCATCTGCACTCGCCTGAAACAGCACATTCGGGTTATCCTTCAGTAGACTCATCCAGTTCTGCAAATACGCCGCATGCTTTGTAAATTGCTTTGAGCCAATCTGAACACCCAAATCAGCCTGTACAAATACCGCCGAAAGCTCTGCGACGAGTTCCTCTTTCGCATACGACGTACTTCCAAAGCCACCGCTTATATCCCGTGCCAGCCGGGACGGATGCCCCGTACTGTGTCCCATTTCATGGATTGCGGTTCCTAAAAATTCTCCTGCGGAATAAAAATAATCCCGTGCAGGAAGATGAATCTCATCCCGCGCAGGACTATAATATGCTTCCGTTTCGTTTGCTCCTTCGATTACCGAACACACCGAAGACTTCACAAACTGATCAGCCAGTGCCAACTGTTCATCTCTCGAAAGCGGCTCTTTCTTTTCCTTTTCCGGTATTCCGTCAACCTGATCGGCATTGAACAGAATAAAATAATTTACTTTCGGATGTTCCAATTCCTCATAAACCGTTTCCTTCTCACCAGTAACGGGATCTTCAATTACTTTTTTCTCTTCAAAAATCCATTTTTCACATAATGTTCCCTTCTCACCGCTTTTTATTTTCCATCCCTTGTCTTTCGCCTGGTTAAATGTCACCCAGCGATTATCCTGAAACTGTCCAAAATGGGATGCAAGCATTAAGCGCAGTCGGTTATTTCCCTTATAGACCGCTTTTGTCACTGGATTATACGGTCTGGTTCCGGTTGTTTTCCATCCTTTCATCCACGGCAGCTCGCCCTGTTCCATTTCTGCAAGCAGTTGTTTTGTCAGTTCTTTTCTGGTTTCTATTACCCGATTATACGCACTTCCCATCACATATCCTCCGTAACAGGGTCAGATTCCTCCTCAAGCTGTTCTTCTGCGATATCGTTTCCCTGATCTGCATAACGTTCTTTTTGCAGCTTACGGATTTGCGGATCGTACTTTACGTTCTGCTGTTCCATTTGTTTCATCTTCGCTCCCTTCTTTCCATTAGATTACACGCATAATTCCGTTTAAATTCCAGCGTTTCTGAAATTCACGCAATTCATGCTTGTAATAATCCTCTTTTGTAACAATCGGATGATACAGCACCTGTCGCTTCTGCTCCACCGTTTTGTACAAATATTTCATTTCCACCAACCGATTTACATAAATCAGTGTCGTGGATCGGCTCTGCGGAGTTTCTCCATGCGCCCACCGGGTTTGCAATTCTTTCATTTTCAGTGGCTCATCCGCCTCCCAAAAACATTGCATCATTTCAAATTCCCGTTGCGATAATGTCTGTAATGCCTGCATTTCTTTCTCCTTTTTTATTCCGGCCCATTTTCCAGCCAGATGGCTTCATGGACATGCGCCTCTTCCTCTTGTAATTGTTGTTGCTGATTCCATTGTGCCTGACGTTGTGCGCGATCATACGCAGCCAGATTTTTGTAGTGGCGATAGCTATCCTCAAAATAACGTCCCAACCTTCGGATACGAAAATGAGGAATCCGGTATCCTCGTTTCTGGTATTTTAAAGATTGTTCCGTCCGATTGGCTTTTCTCTTCTCCTGCTCTGCACTTCGCAGCGTTTGCAACACAGCATTTCCACATCGCTTGTATAAATCCTTTTCCTGATTCATTCGATAGGTTTGCCTTCGTGCATTTTTTCCATATGCGCGCTCCTGTTGCTTTTCCAGTGTGTCCCAAGTTTCCTGAATCGCACTCCAATCCTCTGGATGTACCTGCTGTAGCCAACGATCCGTGATCGCATCAATATCCTTTCGGTATGGTGCCATATCCGAAAGTCCATACTTCCATTTCTGAAAATCAGGCACTTCCTGCTCCAACTTCGCAAACAGCTTCTCCAGATCATCCTGAAGAACCATTTCTTCCCCACCCTGTTCCCGAAGCGGCTTTACAATACTTTGCCGAATTAGTTCATTTAGCTGTTTCATTACCTGATCGAGATCCAGCAGTTCATTCACAGCAGCAGATTTTGCAGCGCGTAAAGAACGAATGCCCCATGTTCCTTTGGGTTCCCCAGCATATTTGCCATCTGGCACTCGTTCTCGTTGTCCAACCGGATCTACAATCGCCACGTGAACGTGTATGTTATCGGTATTATAATGTACCGCTGCCGTCCAAGATGCCAGCGTCAGTTGTTCCTTGTCCAGCAGCGTCTTCATAAATACCCGCGTCATTCCCCGTACACGGCTCTCATCCAGTGTCTGCGATGTCGGGTCATAAATTCCAAGTTCTTCCAGCCATTGATTATCAAAGCTGAGAACGGTCTGCCAGAGCAGCGAACCATTTTCCTGTGCCTGTCGGAATTGCTGCTTATAGATCTGTGCAGTGTCCTCCGATAACCGATCATAGTCCATGCTGAAAAGTCCGGTTGTTTTCTCCGGGTTTCCCATGTAGTTCTCCGAATAGGCACTATAATCAGGATGGATTTCGCCGCCATGTACCGCCTCATCCCGATCCATGTAATTGATGTAAGAAGCATATACCGCAGATCCCGGACGTACAAATTTTGTGACTGCTACCAGTCCCGGTGTCTTTTCCATGAGGTTCCATCCTATTTCTGCTTAAAATCTTTTGCCTGTTTGAAACGGGCAATCCGGTCTTTGACGGTCTTTTTGGCCTCTTCTACCGTTGGATGTAACATTTGTTCCGTAGAGCGGTACTCATCAGCCCGAAGCTGCCAACATAATGTATTTAAGACTTCCAGCAAAACCTGTCCATTCTCATCAGCACCATTGCTTGCCAATCGAATACGGGTCATTTGCTTTCGATTTTCTTCCCGCAGCTTTTCATTCTCTTCCTGTAGATGCGGATATTCCCGAATCAGGTAACTGATCGTTTGGGAAAAATTCGACAACCCATATTTCTCCTGAATGTTCTGAATGACAAGCAATTCCTCATCCGACAACCGGACGCCTTTAAATGTCTTTTCCCCACTCATACAATCGCTCCTTCCGATTCCTCTGACCAGGATTCCTTTTCAAGAAGTCCATCTTCCAGTCTGCAACAGGATTCTTCAACCTGCTCCATTCCCACAATCAAAAGACTAAGCTGTTTTTGCTGGCCTTCCAGACACTGAAACAGCTTTTGCAGCTGCTGCTCATATTTGCTTCCCAGCGCCCGGTCATCATAGGCAATCCGCTCCAAGCATTGACGCAGATATTCCTCTCTGCTCAGATCATGTTTTTTTGCACTGGTTTCCAGTGCCTTTACCACATTGCTGTTAATGCCACGAATACAGATATCCACTTTTGTTTCCTTTCTTTGTTGCCTTTTTTTGCGCCACGTGTCCGAATCGGACACGATTCAGGCGAAACCTTTTTTACCGCTTTGCGGTCAAAACTGCGTGTTTTCATCTTCCACCCGATTTCCGTGTGGAAGATGAAAAGAGCATAAGAGGTTTTGATATCACCCTGCGGCTGATAGTAGGCAAAGCCTACAAAACCTTGATATCATTTTTGCCCCTGTTATTTTACGCCTGTTTAACATAAAATCGCTCAAAATCTTGATGTTTCTTATGAAACGCAATTTTTGTTTTACAAATGTTTAACGCAAAAAAGCGGTCATTTTTGCATAGTTCCTGTCTATTTCTTCTTTTGCCAAGCAAACAGTCCACTTTCTTTTTCCTCCGTTGCTGGACTCTTTAACGGGGTTCCATTCACCGACTGCTCGATCTTCTGTAGACGCTCCTGAATTGAGCGCAGCAGTTCATTCTTTTTGTGTTCCGCCTCCAATTCCTCTTCCAACTGGCGGATTCGAGCATTTTTTTCTTCTAATTCTCTGCGAATCATTTCCACCAGTTCTGTTACCTGGTTTTCTTTTTCCACCAATAATTCCTCCAGTTCCTTTATTTTCGGTTCTTTTTCTGGATACTGCCAGCGGATTACCCGCTCTCCTTCTTCCGTAATATACTTTGTATTTCCTTTCATAGTCAGAAACGGAGTTATCCAACTGCGCAGCGGTTCCCTTTGCAGCTGCTTTCTTAATGTTGCGTATGGAACCTCCAGTTCAGTCGCCATTTCCTGTATTGTTTTCAACTTTCTCTCTCACTTTTCCCTGCCATTTTGCCCCATACTTTCTGCAAAATCACATGCGGATTTTGTCCCAACGGCAGTTATTTTTTTGTCCCAATCCTGTTCCTGAAAAAGCGATTGTTTGGGACATATACTGGGACAAAAAACAAGCTCTGTAATACTACATTTTTTGTCCCAGTCTTTCTTCAAACTTTGTCCCAAACAGAAACAAACTTTCTTTCTATTTCAAGATATTCGGATAGGTTCGATTGTCCCAATTTCAGGCAGAAAACTGTCCCAAAAGAATTTATTTTCCCTGCTTGCTTTGGGACATACACTGGGACAAAAAAGCAGGCGAATTTCTCCTGCATTTTTGTCCCAATCACAGTTATTTTTTTGTCTCAATCCCATGCGGTTAATCCGCATGGAAATAAATCGCTGTCATCGTCTCAATATCAGTAATCTGGGCAGCAGTTCCGTCTGTTTCCACGGTTGCCGCCAGCATATAGCTCTGATCATTGGCTTCTCCATTTTCGATTTCCCTAATTGTAAAAATGGCAAATGCATGGTATTGGCTATCCTCATCTTCCAGCTCTGTACAATCGCCCTGGTAATAAAATAATTCTCGTTCTGCCTCGTTATAATCCCGACTGTCCGACAATAATTCTATCGTTCTCCATGCATCTTTCGATACATACTCTTCACAGCCGGACAAAAGCGCCTCCCGGCTGTCCGGCAAAAGAAAATAGGCATTCAGAAATGCTGTTATCAGATCATTGACCTGTGTACGTTCTTCCTGTTCCTGCTCTGCCAACTCCGCTCTGGATATCGCCGCCGAATAATCTGCCCGCAATGCGTTGAGTTCCTCAGTATCCGTCCACTGTCCAGCAGATTCCAGTTTTTCTACTGTTTTCAGTTCCTGGACATATAATCCGGCAAAACACAATGTCGCTGCACAGGATACCGTCAGCAGACCCAACATCCGCTTTCGATCTGTTTTTTGTCTGGATTCTTCTTCCATACCTCATCCTTTCTTTTGTGTCCGAATCGGACACGTTTCTTATCGCTCCCAGTCTTCCTCTTCTTCCGGTTCCTCCCGTTTCTGTTTGACATGATGTTGTGCTGAAGAAAACTGCGTACCAGCCTCCCTCGGATGCTCCTGACGAAACACCTTCAAAATTTCTTCATGCAGCCGACCGTCTGAAAGCTCTGCTGCCAGATTATGCCATTGCTTGTTTTCATTACTTCCGCTTGCCTGTGCTGGATACATACAGGATAATCTTCCATCACTGCCACGGCGTATCCGTATCTGATGGACCTTCAAATCCTGCCCTGCCTGCATATCTGCATATCCAATCACAGTTCCTTCTGCTACTGATTTCGTCTGTACTTGAAATGCAGCACGATCAGCAAGATAGGAAACCCGGCATTGATCTTTTCCCTCATGTTCCATTTGCTGGTAGGCTCGCAATACGGCTGCCTGCAGCTGCTGTCCCACTGTAATCAAATCCATATCCCATACTTTCTCAGGTTCCTGAAGTTTATTCAACATATCTTTTCGATTCATAACACAATTATTTATGTATTCAACAATCTATAAAATTCCAATAACGTTCCGCAAGCATACCATATACTTACGAACCGAAACTTCGTTTTCCTAAATTTCGTTCTTTGTTATTGGTCTCTATGGCTCATTTCGCATTACGAATAGTGCCATATCTTTCTTTGGTATTGATCTTAATCTACGGAAACTCAGAGCAAAAGTTTCTATTTTTTAAGAAATATATTTCCCCAGTTTAAAATTAATTACAACACTTGATAAGTAATATTCAATAAAACAGATGTATATTTGCAGTGGTGGAAATATGATTATCGAAACAAAATGAAAACATTATCTCTAAGTGAAAGGCACAACTACATATTAGAAACATTACGCCAACAAGGTTCCGTTTCAGTTGTTGATCTCGCCAACCAATTAAAAGTATCTT